>WLWD01005911.1_pt1 | contig 57145 bp, 29 predicted proteins | sample 6712731 | NCBI WGS metagenome assembly WLWD01 (sample SAMN12718690, study PRJNA576275) | sponge metagenome | isolation source: marine sponge | host: Mycale hentscheli | place: New Zealand: South Island, Marlborough, Capsize Point | collected 2014-11-01 | reverse complement strand
AGTCAATGCGCTCTTTGTCATGGTTATAAGCCGTGCGCACAGTATTTACCTGAAAATGCATTGTCCACTAGACTACTGCGAAGGTAAGTCTGTGTAGGTGCATGTCCAGCTGTGTCAAAGCATTGTGTGTTACAACCACTACTTAGCTAAACAATGTCACAAAGAAAACTTTTAAATAACGTGTATTGTTTTGTTGTTGTTTTTTACCTTCAATTCAAAGCAGTTGCAGAGTTGTTACTATGGCACTGAAATCCCTTTACCCTGTATGCTAAATTTAAAAACTGGACCTTATTTTCAGTAGCTTCAGTGTTAGAAGTCAATAAAAATAGTATAGTCTTTAGGCTCGCTCGCCATTTGTGCTCAAGCACACCACTAGTAATTGTAATCATAGTCAGGCCTGTAGCCAGGAGTTTGCACAGGGGGGATTCGGTTCTTTAAAAGAAGGGGGAAAATATGCCAAAACTAATAATTTGTCTGACGTTCTATGTGTTCTATTAATAAATTCATTGAACACTGCTGACTATCAGCAATCAGCAGTAAACTGCTAACGCTATATCGTTCTCGTGTAACCATGCTTCTAACCACTACCGTGAGCTGTACACAAACAGTGAACCATTAATAGGCCTTTCATACTAAGTTATCTAAATAAGTACATTACGGCACACCATAAAAAGAATAGTTGTAGTGTAGCTTGCTTTATCAGTGACATAACGAGAGCGATGTTTTGTAGTCAATTGAAAAGTAGTATTTGAAAGCTTGGAATCATAGGCTGTCCACATATGTGAGCTGCTCTGCGAAAACCAGACATTTCCCTAAAAACGCAATTGTTGTACTTTACGGCTAAAAGTATGAAAAAAGTGAATTATTTTTTAATTTTATATTTTTCCATAATTATAAACTTCTAACCTTTGTCTAGCTCTCTGCCAAGTTTCATTTTCTAAAGTGATCGTTTTCTTGGCAAGTGAGCATGTCAAAAATGGGAACTCTAAAGTTAGCCATTCTCCGCGAATTTCCAATTGGAGTGTCACGAACAATAAACATTTTGAAGTCACCGACTTCAAACGCGTGTAAGTTTAAAACGCTCAAGCGCACACCGGCGGCAAATAGCTTATTTTAAAGCAGAAGGTATGATTTTTCTGAAAATGCCCAAATCTCAATTTTGAATTTTTAGGGAAACACCTGGTTTTCGCAGAGTCTCTCACATATAGAGTATGAAGCATACCCGGGGAAATAATTTACTTCCGGTCACTCAAAAGGGGGTTCGACCGAACCCCCCCCCGAACCCTCCCTGGCTACGGGTATGCCTGATGGTGATATGTATCTCCTAATTTGTCATTAATAAACAAAATTCATTGTTTGGAGATGACCTCTGGTGATACTAATAAACACCTATGGCTAGCAAAGAAGATCCAAAATCGGAATGGGAGTTGCTAAGCAGTTTTGATCTCCAGAGCAATTTTGTGTCTAGGCTTGATGCTGACGAAGACTTCGTTTTTCTCTTAGAACCTGACTGCAACTTGAGATGTTCCATTTGCCTTGAGATAGCAACAGAGCCAAGGCAAGAGGAAGGGTGTGGCAAGTTATTCTGTGCTGGCTGCATAGCTGTGCATGGAGAGACTAAACCTTGCCCTAATTGTCGAGCATCTCCAAAATACTTTACAGACAAGAAAAGTGAGCAACAAATTTCTGTTTTCTTGCAAACATCACTGAAGTAGAGTAGACTTAGTATGCCACGATATTTATTAGTTGTCTCTATAGCTATGTCATAGTTATTAGCTATCTCTTTAGCTATCTCAATAGCTATGTCATAGTTGTTAGCTCGTTCTATAGCTATGTCATAGTTATTAGATGTCTTTATAGCTATGTCATAGTTATTAGGTCGTTCTATAGCTATGTCATAGTTATTAGAAGGCTCTATAGCTATGTCATAGTATTACCATATTTCTCCTAACAGTATGCTATTAACTTGGATGTACACTATAGAAGTAATGATCACTAGGCAACTGTATTGAAATGTTTACAAATTAAATGAAGTACAGGACAGTTTAACTATACTTCTTCAAACAACAGTCAAAATTTTAGACCCGTGATCACATACATAAGACCGTTGCGTGTGTGTGTTAAAACTATTGATGTATGTGTGTTTTATTTATATTAATGATAGGTCTAAGAGACATCAAAGAACTCAGAGTAAAATGTAAAAATTATAAAATTGGTTGCTCTTGGGAGGGCACATTGGATACTGTAGAGGACCATATGTCGAGAGTATGTGAATTCAAAATTGTTCCTTGTAAATTTCATACCATCGGGTGCCTTTACATGAACATAAGAAAGAAGATCTAGCTCCATGAAGACAAGGAGGACAAGGCACATCTATATCTGGCAATGCAAGCGATATTAAAACTCTCAGTAAAAGATCAAACACTTGACTCCAATCAAACCAAGACTATACGGATGAACAATTTCTCTAAATATAAAGTGAATCAATTGGAGTTTCATTCAGATCCATTCTACACTCATTATCGTGGCTACAGACTGGAGCTCAAGGTCAATGCCAATGGAACAGGTCATGGGAATTCCACTCATATTTCAGTGTTTATCAATGTCTTGGAAAGCTGTTACAACAGAGATCTAAAATGGCCATTTGAAGGAGAAGTGGTCGTTGAATTGTTGAATCAGTTAGAAGACAGTGGACATTGCCGGCAGGTCATAGCATTTACGACAGCTAATAATGTCAATCCAGGAATTGGGCGGGGCTTCTCTCAGTTCATTCTTCAAACTAAACTTCCAAAAGATCCTGAAACTAATACTGAATACCTCATGAACGATACCCTGTATTTCAGAGTGAAGACAAAACTTGATGATTACAAACCTTGGTTACGCTGAACTGTTCACATCGTATTTATAGTTGTACAAAAGTCTTGTTTATCTTTTTTATAATGTTCAAAATTTAAAGATATTGCAACTTCTAAAGATGTCTAGTCAAAGTCTTTTTGGCTATCTCAATGGTTAACTAGCTGCAGCAATAACATGACGGCTGACTTATTTGACATTTTGATGATGAAAAAGATACCTAACATTTAATTTAAACCAATAGCCACAAAGGTACTGGAATAATTATGCATGACTCTTGGATAGATGTTATTTGCTTGCTATAAAATATATCCTCATTTTAGTAGCTAGTGACTTTGTGAGGTTTTGTCATTTTTGGTCTATGTAAATTTAACTTTACTTGCATTAGTTTAGTTTTGCAGTACATCAAATTTAGTAGCTAATAATTATTTTTAAGCAATATACATCCTTTGCCACAATTTGATGTCATGCCAGTTACTAACAATATATACAAAGTCTCACTTGAATATCAACCACAACAACCATTGGCAAAGTAGCTATATATTTACCTAATCTCATTTTAATGATCTGACAAGATTGGTCACACTGTGCAAGTTATTGCAATGTGCTACAGCTACTTAATAGCTACTGATCCAGAATGCAAAATACAACTGGCATGTAGACAATTGTTGACAATGTTTACTAAGAATGAGCATTTTAAAGTTTTTCTGGGCTCTAAAGGTACAAATTGTTAATGTACACAGCTTTAGGTATGTAGTTAAGGGTGTTTTGAAAGCTTATTTCTTGAATGAAATTAGGTGGCTATTCACTAATAAAATGTGTGGCAATTTATGTCCTTGATATGACTTTCAATTCCTCCCTAAAATGAAAAATTTCATCGGTATTAGATAATGTGCTATGCCACCGAAACAATTGCTTACACATTTGTTTATTTACCATTGTTTCTATCTGTAAGCGTAGCAACTTTTGGCTATTGATCAGGTCGGTCCAATCGAAAATAAATGGTAGACTATACAAAAGCTACAAGAACAAATATATAGCTTGATTTTGATAATTGTTTTGAGATGCCTCAACACCACTTACTCCAATTATGGATGTTGGAATAATATATGGCACCTTACGCGACCTGACGCTCCATGCAAACCAAGTCCAGGTGAACAATTCAACCTGATTTAAGAGCGACCGTGTGCCGTATATTCTAAGTGATCCCCAATCATTTCTTTAGTGTGATGTGAATCTCTCTAGCTAATTACTCTTTCCATCTGTTTCTAAGTTGAAATTGAAGTTTTCATTACATACTTGATTAAATGTAACTTTACAAGTCAACAAAATCACGCCGATCGCGAAGAAGCACGGAACCAAGGTTATCTTTTGTAGCGCATTTCGTGTGAATCCAAAAAATTAGCGAACGCGTCCACCATCGCTAAAGTGGCATTTGTTTAATTTACCTGAGGTTTAGTTCATATATAGTGTCAAAGTACTTTGTATATGACTTAGCCAGGTAGTCATTGGGCATTTTATAGCTCTGTTAAATACAATGGAGACAGTTCCATATTACCAGAGAAGCTATTCAGAATCTGGCACGGTTGATGCTGTTCTGGAGAGCTATTTTTGCAGTGTATGTAAAGAAACTGCTAGTAATTTAATGAAGGAAATGAACTGCGGGGCCTTATATTGTGTAAAATGCCTGATGAAAAGAGGAAAATTGGAGCATTGTATTAATTGTAGATCTATTCCCAAGTTTTACTTGTATCATCAGAAAAGTAAGAGTATTTTGTGCTCCATTTAGCTAGCTCCTTGTATGTTTAACCATCAATGTTGAAATTTTGAAAATAAAATAATTTGTATTAAACGTAAATAATATTTACGTTTAATACAAATTATTTTATTTTCAATATTTTAACATAGCTATTATGCACAATGCATTTGACAATTAATCAATAATATTATTATTGATTAATTGTCAAATGCATTATGCATAATAGCTATGTTAAAATATTTCTTAAAATTCCAGAGTCTTCTAAGGCTAAAACTAAGCACCATAATAGAAGCCTAAATTTAGAATACAGGAGACTGAACTGTACCATTTGTGGACAAGCAACGGTCACAACTAAAGAGATGGTCAGTGGCCCTGTGGTCTGTTCTAAATGCGCTACATTAAAAACAGAATTAAAGGATATGTTTTGCTTCAATCAATCATACAGTGTGGAAAAGAGTGAGTTGACATTACTGAATCCACAAGTCATGGGCGAATCCAGCACTAGTGACAGGAAGGGGCCGAAGTATATTTAGTTCAATGTTTAATGAATTTATTAATAAAAATGATTAATTATAATTATACCATTTGGATAATATTTTATTGATAAAGAACATTAGCTAGCATGTATTGTCTGTTTTGGTGCATTCACATTATAATTGGTTGGTTAGGAGGGTTGGGGGATGGGGGATGGCTGGTCCCCTTACCCTTTCCCCCCCCCCCCCCCCCCCCCCCCCTCCCCCCCTAATTTGTTCTGAAATTGCTTTTCAGTTAGAATACAATCTCACCATGTTCATTCAATCATTCTAACACTGAGGCCACTAGAGCCAAGGGACATTATAAATATGAAAAATTTTAACTTGATTCATATCTTGGCACTGGTATTAGAGGATGCATTATATTTCCCAGACGCAGATTCACTGGCGGAATCAAAAGATAAGATGAAATCAAGAAGGATCACCAAAGTTTACAGTATGTTGTGGGCATATAGGGTTCATAATTCAACTTGAGTAATTATCATAGGTGGAATGGTGACACTTAAATTAATTTAAACAGAAAATGAGTGCATATAATTTTATGAAAGATGATGTAACTACATCTATTTTGTCTCATACATAATGTGTTCAGATTTTATTTGAAATTATTTTGTATATCCTTTAAATGGAATGCTTCAACATACTCCTTTATTCACAATATAAATCAAATTTTATTTTGGAGTAAAATAAAATATTCTAAATAATAATGCTGATGCCATTCATGTGTGTATAATCAAATACATATTAAATGAGAGTAGTAGATGACATTTTCTCATTCATTATTGACTGTTGTTGTCACTTGTTTGTTTGTTTATCAAAGACGACCCAAAAGCAGCATCCAAAGAGAGTCCCTCTGTAGATGACTTGTACTTCATGCTCAGATGTTTCATTTGCCTCAAACTGGTCACAGATCCAAGACAGGAAGAATTCTGTGGTGCCTTGTTTTGCTCTGACTGCATCATAAAGAGAGACAAGTTTAAGCCTTGTGTCGCATGTGGAGCCACTCCTAAATATCTAAAAGGTGAGCTATCGATCACTTGCTGTTGGAATGAAAAGATTGATCTTGCACCTTGCCACTTTTTCCCTCTTTGAACTTGCTTTTCTTAATGATAAATTCCCCAGAGTGCATTTGAACTTAGCAACCATCCGGTTAAACAGAATACTAAATACTTGTTGACATTGAATGGGACGTGTACAGAACTACAAACAGAATTCCTGTAAATTAAAGAATAAGTTGCAGTAAACTAACTATCTAACCCAAAAAAAGTGCACTTAGCAGCAGCTGTATTTTATGTGTATAGATGTCATTGATGTCCCTGAGATCATTGTTTGCAATAATGTTGATTCTGGCTGTCCATGGGAAGGAACACTGCAATCTGCTGATGACCATATGCTAAAGGATTGTGATTACCAACCAATGGCGTGCAGTTTGGAGACACTTGGGTGCCACTACAACAATGTTCGAAAAAATTTGAGGAAGCATGAAGAAGAAAATAAAGAAGAACACTTCTATCAAGTAATGCTAGCTGCCCTAGACCTGAATCAACTGGATAATACACTGAAAACTGGGAAACATAAGATCATAAAATTGTCAAAATTTATGAAACTCAGAGAAAACAAAGTTGAATTTCGCTCCGATCCGTTCTATACGCCCTTGGGTTACAAACTAGAGTTTCAAGTGTCCACGTATGGCCAAGGATCTGGGTGTGGTTCACACCTTTCGGTGTTTATCAATATAATGAACAGCCCCAGTGCTATTGAATTAAAGGAGCCATTTGATGGTGAGGTGGTGGTGGAATTGTTGAATCACTTACTAGACAGAGACCACCATCAGAAAGTCATTGTCTTTGATGCGGCTGAAGGCATCAGGAGTACTGGTAGCTGTGGCTACAATAAATTCATTGCTGTGTCTGATCTTGGAAGAAATAGAGTGAAATACGTCGAATATCTCAGATTTGATGTATTGTGCTTTAGAATAACGTTGAGGTCTCATCTTTACAGGCATTGGCTGTACTCAGATTAACTTCTTTCAGTTCAATTATCAATTACAAAATAATACAAGAATAATTGTTATACAATGGATGTGATAGCGTGTTGATGGGGCAGATGGAGGAGATAGACATAGAAATGAAAAGTCCACAGCAATTTATACTGATGTGTAATTGTTGTCATTACTATAATGAAGCAATGTTCTTGTGAGCATTTAGCAACATAGCTATAGCTATGAAAATCTTCATATTATTATTAAGTAGAAAGTATTTTAAATTTTTATTCATTATGCATAATTAGAACTTTTTTTTTTAATAACTATCATTTTTTTAGTTGTTAACCTCCTGAAGGTAAAATAGAAGTAGTTCTCTGAAATTTTGAAGGTATTACATAAAATAAATCACCAATATTAAGTACTAGACTATGAGTGGACAAAGATGAATACTTAGCTCTGAGAATTATAGATATAGTTATGTTCTTCTTCGTTGACTCGAGCCAATTATGACCAGCACTGAATACTACAAACGGGTTTATTGTTTCCAATCATTAATGGAGATAATGCTTAATTTTTGAGTACGAACTTCTCTACGCCTATTGTTTGCGCAACATTCAATTAGCTATGGTGGCAGCGTTTAGTCCGAACGCCGCGTTTTTCGGTGTAAGCCCCCATTTATAAATGGAGTACTGAAGTATTTGCAGTGATCACATTTGTAGGTGGAGGGTAGTGGAGTGCACAGGCGTTATACTACCATATGGAACAGACCGAGTTTACAAAAAAATTCGACGCCAGGAACTTCGAATTCCTCTCTGAGCAGAGCAGTAAATATAAGTGTGTCAAATGCTTTAAAGTGGCCAGTAAACCGATAAAGGAGAAGTTATGTGGTGCTATTTTTTGTGCTGACTGCGTGCCAGAGTGGGAGGAAAGCAAGGCTTGTTGGCAATGCAAGAGTCACTATGCAGTGTATGAGGAGGACCAAGAGAGTAAGTTGTTAGGCTAAATATTAGATAAATTCATTACTTGATTGGATTTATAGTCATAACACAGTGTGTAAAACGATTCTTCAAACGGAAATACCTTATCTCCTAAAAATAGGTTAAAGTTCATCACAATTGGTATAGAAAAGAAATTAATTATTCATCATATATTATTATTTATTGAATTGCATTGAAATACTCATTCATCATATCAAGTGTTTCATAACCTAATTAACTAGAGTTTTTGTACTTTGCTATCCTATAAATTTTATCCAAAAAAATATTTTTTTACTTTTACACAGTGAAGTTTCAAAAAGCGTATGTACTTAATTTAACTTCTGTTGTATTCATTACCATTCTATGTTCATTACTACAAGGTTCAGACGCCATCCAACAGTGTCAGGTGCGATGCCCTAATCACTATGCAGGATGTTTATGGGAAGGCAGAATGAGATCAGCTGAGGAGCACATGTTCACTGTGTGTAATTTCCAGATCACTCCGTGCAAGTTTCAGGACCTTGGATGCAATTTTAAAGATTTGAGGAAGAATATGAAAGAACATGAAAGCAATGCAGATGAGAAGCACAAGAAAATAACTTTGCTGAGTGTCTTAAGGCTCACGCAAAAACGTGATACTTTAAAAATTGGTCAACGTAAGATCATAAGAGTGGGAAACTTCTCCAGTCTCAAGGGAGGTAAAAAAATATTTCATTCCGATCATTTCTTTACAGAATCGGGACACAGATTGGAGCTTGAAGTGGATCCACTTGGCTCAGGCCGCCGTGAGAAGGGTACCCACATATCCGTATATGTGAATATATTGACTAGTCCCAATAACATCCAACTCAGACAGCCATTTGAAGGAGGAGTTGTAGTGGAGCTACTCAATCAGTTGACACATATGCATCATTATAAGAAAATTATATGGTTTGAACCGTCTGAAGATGTCAATGCAATTGGAGGTTGTGGATTAGACCATTTTGTTTCGCTTTCCAACATGTCACTAAATCCTCTAGGCACCGTAGAATATCTTAGGAATGATGTTCTTTATTTTAGAGTTACCTTGACAACCAAATATAACAGGCCTTGGTTGTACGAATGATTTTATCAGCAAAACATTCCAATATTAAATCATCATGTATCGTATAAATATATTTATTGTATTGTTGATAAATAAAAAAAATGATTTCACTAACATGTGTGCTTCTCATATAATTTCGGTCTCAGTGGTAGGTGATTATTTAGCTAAATTATAATAAATGTTAAAGAACTGTTGTTTGGAATAGCTATCAAAATGATTTGATATGACCTTCAGACTATGTAGCTAACTCTATAAAGTTGATGAGTATTAATTTTATTGAAGAACTTTAATTCATATTGCACATTACTGTGGTAAGAGCACAGTAATGTACGTATACATCTATCTTGACTAAATTAGCAAATTATTTACATCTGTTAATACACTAATGTTGGTGGATTCAGGTGCGAAATAATATTCATACATTATAAAAAATGTTGTTTGTATTGAATAATTATTGTTGTCACTAAACACTTCCTGTGTCAGTCTAAGTACACTACCACTAATCAAAGTCTTTCTTATCAGGCTTGTCTAGGAAAAGCTATACCTACTATAGGTCCAGATACAGTCAAATTATAATAATAAAAGCTAAGAAACAGCAAACTCTCCATTACTTACCACACTTTTCCTTCTCAGCCCGAAGGAGGGGCCCCCACGATAGCTTGATCTAGGTTTCCGAAGTAGAGGATGAAGTTGGGGTGAGGGGAAAACATTTAGGACTCCTCGTTTAAATGCTCTACTCAAAGCTAGAATGACTATGGTGAGCGTTTCAGTGAAACATAGGCTTATGTTGGAAGAAGCTGCTGATGATGCTGGCTTAATATTTCATTGTGGAGCTGAATAGAAATACTATACTGAAAGGAATACACTGAAAATGTTTTCTCTATAAGTTATGGAGATTGTCCTGCTATCTCAAAAAATTCAACTGCATGCAATAAAAAACCAAGTGTCACAAAAATCATTGCATGCATAGGTACTAGACTAGATTTGTATGAAAATATCTATCCAGATACAATAAATGTAAACATTCTATATATTAATTACATAATTACCAGCAACATTTTCTCCATGAAGATTAAGTGATAGCTATTGCATGTTCACCAAATAGAGTTCTTCAAGACATAGCTAATCTAAAAGATTTTGCAGATACAACTTTATATTCTGAAAGAATTTTCTGAGCTGGTCAATCAATACTGGCCTGTAAAATTTTCAGGTATATAATATTAATTGAATCTGAAATATCACAACCGTAATAAATTTCATTCTCAATATAATTATAAGCCACTAATTTTGGTAATGTGGCCCCAAACAATGCCTCCTGATTAACGTACAGTTTATTGATATTTCAACTTAACATTATTATGGAGCTTAGAACATACTGCCATGTATATGAGCAACTCACACATAAAACCAGAATAATTGACACATTTACATGTCACTTGACACAATATACCATGGAATGTTTAGGCAATGTAACATTAGAAGCTATTCAAAAATGTCATTAGCAAAGCTGTAATAGAGGTAGAAATTATAGGTATAACACAAATAAGTAATTAATACAATTATTATGCATGGAATTTAAAATATTACACTAGTTGATCTTTTTTTTTTGTCCATGGAATATTTTGATATAGTAACAGGTGTTTCTTAAGTCTTGTTGCTCCACATCAAGTTAAGTTCATGACCTCTGTACGATAAACATGTTCTTTATCAATATGTCACTATTATTTACAATAATTCTATATCTAAACATTATTCTAACTATACAAAATATCTTTCAATGTTATTGTACAAACAAAACGAAGTCTGTTGAAGTTTATTCATGTCTTAAGCATACAAAGAACAACTGTAAACAAAATGTTCCTAAGTAAAAGACTGGCAGAATAGAGAGTTGAAGACTGGTTGTATTCTCTACTTCATTTCCAGGCAGGCCTTGCAATGTTAACAATGGATCTCACTATAGTAGCAATAATAATGAGTAAGTAAAAATACATTTATGGCTAATGTAAATATCTCTTGTGCATTGATTTAGATTTAGGTGTTGAAATACATTCTGCAAGAATATCAACACTCCCACCAAAAGGTCCTTATCGTATAGGACAAACTGTACTATTTTCTTGTGAGGTAGACAAAGAAGAAAATGTTACTATCACATGGAATATACTTGCAAATATCTTTGGTGGTTATGAACAACTTGGCAAGAGTTTCAATTGGACATCACATAGGTATAACCAACATTATTGCTTGTTCTATTGTAGAGTAGCAGTTAATGGTACAGTCATTGGCAAAGCTAAAAGAGTGATTGAAGTTCAAGGTAAGGCACAATAAGAGTAATTATTTAAGCTTGTGTGAGTTCTAGCATTTCAAGGTAGAGGAGAATAATGAATATTTTGCCAATCTAAACTCTCTATGAGTCATGTGTTAAATACAGACTTGTATCGAAGTCTATAACTTATCTTATGTTATAGCTTCAGATTTGATAGGGTTAGAATATTTGCTACTACCATTTTAGCTATTAGATCATTTTCATAAAAACATAAACGTCATTATTTAATCAGAAAAAATATTACCGTATAAATAACCACATAATGTGAAATCATTCACATCATATTACCTAATGTTTACAAGTATTGCCATATTCTCCATTAATATTACTCATAATTGTTTTTATCTCATATTTTTACGATTATATCTGTATTAGGTATAATTCAACATAATTCTCCATTGACTCAAGTACTAAACCTTAATGGGAAAGTGGAACTTAAAATTAATATGTCTCATGATTTTTATTTTAGTAGATACTACACTAATCTCAGTCTGGCTTGGTATCATAATAATACTAGAATTACTACCAATGAGAGAATTAACATTACAGATGGTGGAACTACTCTAACTATAGCAGACACTGTAGAGATAGATGCTGGCAAGTATCAAGTCAGAATAGACTCCATGAACTTCTCCTCAGGTGTAGACCCACCTGAATGTCATGAAAATATTCTTCCACTGTTTGAGGACCTAGCCCTTCATGCTCCTGCCACATTTATACTCCAACAGTCTGTCACTCCTGTCTACAATCCTGAAGATATTATTATTAATTACACTATCCCTGATTATCTTGGAGAAGATCAACATTCTTTATTAATTGACAGTACATCAAGAATTAATACAACATATATTTCAGCAAATTCATTAAACATACAATTATACAAAAATGCTGTACTTATTAATTCAGGAATTTACAATTACACAAAAATATTTAATGAAAACAGAATAGGAGCAGTTATGGAGTTCAAGTACAACAACAGTGGAAATATTATCGGACTCTATGTTCTTAGAGAGAACTGGTATCTTGATACTCTCAATTGTCCATTTTATCGAAATTACTATTATTACCTGACACATCCTTTTTATTATGATTACTGGAGAATTACATATTTCTCTATCATTTTGAGAGGTGAGTCTATTTGCCTGTAACATGTTATTCCTTAAACTCTTCACTTACCAACAATGCTCATACAAGTGTTTTGCAATTGTTTTTATGTACAGCATTTACTACAAGTACAAGTTTTGCAATTGTTTTTATGTACAGCATTTACTTTATTGATCAAAATAGTGTCCAGCTAAAAACTGTTACATAACTAGTGTATAATAATACTACTGTCATTGATCTTTTAAATGTTCTGATATTACAACTCAAATGCTAAATATTTATAGTACTGATCTTTACATAATGTAATCTAAGAAAGACTATTTTTAAAAACTTCATAATCAAAAAGCACTAAATAACTTAAAAATCTCTTCAGATTCTCGAAGTCATAATTCAAATATCAATACTATTATGTACACATGAACTAAGTGAGTGTATTAAATATCTTCCTCGTAATTAATATTGATTAGATTTAGTAGCATTAAATTAGATATAAAATTTCACAATATGTTTTGGCTCGTAAGCCTTCTTCAGTTGTGAGATATGACTGTTTCAAATATAATAAGAAATTAAATTGTCAATAAGAAGATGCATGTAGCCGGTAGGTCAACATTGACGCGAAGTTTTGATAGGAATGGAGTCCAGGTGGAGTTGAGCTCGAGGTTTCTGTCTAGATTTGATGTGGTGTTGGTGTGGTGCTTTTTATTATTAACACTTCTGTTAGCCTCCTTTATAATTTTTGGGACTATTTCCAAAACTCTTGATTCACTCTATGTGACTTTTTCCATGTATGTATGGAGATGCCATTTTTATCATCCATTATTTTTACTTCAATGGGTTCTCCTTGGTCTCCAATTCTGGCAAATATATTTAAGGAGAAATTTGAAGATAATGGAATTAGTACTTTCCCCTTTAGACCATTTCTCTGGTGCAGGTATATTGATGGTGATTTTAAATTATGGCCTCATACACAACAATACCTCCTACAATTCAGGACTAACCTGAATAAACAAAACATATCAATTCAATATAGTACAGAGAAAGAAAGTACAGACGTTGAAAAGGAGTGGGAGAATGGTCACTTCATCACATCGCTCAATCTACAGAATGAAAACACACAAAAATCACTTTCATAATAACAAATCGAATCACGTCCCTAGAACTCTGTCAGGAGTTGTCAAATGTTTGAGTTCTAGAGCTACATTTTTTTTGCTACTCGGCATTACTGGACAAAAAACTAGTTCATTTAAAAAAGTACCTTCTTGTCTAATGGCTATCCTTTATCAGTTATTATTAAAAACAACTAACGAAACAGAAAATCATTAAGTACCTTCCATCACAGAGAATGAATCCAAACTTTTGATTTTACCCTATATCAAAAGCATTTGTGAGACAATTGAGTGGATTTGCCGCCCATTGTCATCAAAGTAAACTTCCAACTTCAACCACCCTAAGAAAATTACTTTTAATGTAAATCAAACAACACCAATGGAAAAAAAGAGTAAAGTTGTTTACAGCATACCATGCATGGACTACAATTCAGTGTTATGGGTGAAACTGGCAGGAATTTAGAAAAATTCAAGGAACATCAGTATGCAGTAAAAAAAAAATGGATGATAAAAATGGCATCTCTGTACATGCATGGAAAAAGTCATATAGTGTAAAATGGAGTAAATCAATAGTTTTGAAAATAGTCCCAGTCTGTTCCACAGAAGGCCAACAGAAGCTGTAATAATACTGAGCACCAACGCCACATCAAATCCAAAGAAAGGCTTCGAGATTAACTCCACCTGAACTTTGCCCCTATCAAAGCTCACCCGCTACATGGATTTTCTTATTGACAATTTAATTGTGTATTTTATTTTAATTGGTCATACCTCACAACTGAAGAAGGCTTATGAGCCCAAAGGTATTGTGAATTTAATGTCTAATTTAATGCTTTTAAGATAATAAATATTAATTACCAGGAAGTTATTATAAGTAACAATGAAAATCTACGACATTGTAATAATTATGAATCAATTTATAATTGTATAATGTAAGTATAGAATTAGAGTTGGTTGAATCCACATTAATGTATTATTAGTTTGTTAATCAATTCAAAGGTGCTAATTTTGAAGGGAGTAACTGAATCACAATTAATAGATATTAACCTTTCACTAATAGCACATGCTGTTGTCAACTCTTCCAAGTCCATGCCAGTGTTACTAGGAGACTATCTCACTCTAACTTGCTCTGTGTACAACTCTAATGAAACCATATTTTATTGGTTACTCAATGACACTATTCTATCTGGACAGTCCACAAACAACTATGTCATCTCTGGAGTTCAACTCAGTGATCTGGGATACTATAAGTGTGGAAATAATCCTAACTACACAGAGTCAGAAAGGTTTCACGTTTATTACAAAAGTAGTAAGTATTATAATGTGGGACTTAATTGTTATTCAAGTAATTCATTGTTTGAGACAAAATTTGTGTCAATACAACTATAACAGTTCATTGAGTCTTATAATGAATACATTTTAAATACCTTCAGATAAATTAATTTAACTTGTAATTCTTATTTTTTACCATCTATTGCAATAGCTATGATTTATGCAGGTGCAGTTAAAGAAATAGGTACATCAGTAATTGATCCTAGTTGCAACAATGAGGAACATAGAGATGATACTCTTCGTGGAGTGTTTCAGTTGTTGGTGAGAGATTATGGTGCCAGGCCATTTGGAAGAGTTAGAGTATATCCTGCTACTTCATGTCAGCAAGTCCATGATGCCCACCCAACACTAGGGTCAGGATATTACTGGATCTCTACTCATGGGGAAGAGCCTATTGAGACATACTGTGAATTATGAAACATTAAATAATGTTGTACATAGAACTCTTGTTTATTAGCATTAGATAGAGACATTAATTGTGGAAATATTTGTAGTTTAGCAATGTAATAATGTTCATCATATTGGTATAGCTATTGCAATTAGTATTAATATTAAGGTAAAACTGTGAAATTTTTTATGTGTGTTGTTTTGTTGGTTCATAAAAGTAAACAAAAAAACAGCTAAAAATAAGTTAATATTGTAAGCTTAATTCATTTGTTACCTATTACAATTTTGGTGGTGCTGTTGTAGTAATTTTAGTATGGCTGATGAAAATAAACAAAAGTAAAAGCCAGAACAAAATTAGATGCAATTTTGAAGCAGATATTTTGCATATTTAAATCTTTCGGGATCTTTTTTTTTAGAACTATGGCTGGTTCTTAATTCCTGCTTATTGTAATTTCCTTGCAGCTCTCACTCAGAGTTACTTAACATAAATCCACATTATGTATATATTTCTGACATTTTGTGAGGTTGTCTTTCAGCCAAGAAATGCCCCGATACCTCCAGCACTGCTCACTGCTAGCAACACTTCATTGATCTGCCTAGCCTAATCCAAAATATAAAAAATGGCAGAATTTAGTTTATTTTAAGTCTACTGGTTTCTCAATGACTAATGTCTAGCATGTTAATAAACTAATACAAGCTTTATATGATATATCATTATCTTTACAAATAGCAAAAAAAATATTGTATTGTAATCATATCTGGTGCATTGTAATGGAGATAATGTTCAAGCCACTCAATATTGTAGTATGACAAGCTAGCTATGCCAAGTTTGGTTAACATTCATGCAGTGCACACATATATAATACATTCATGCATGAATGTACACATATGTAATTACCTGAGTATGAATTCGCAAGCAAGCAAAAATGATTGACACACTCCCAATATGAACTCAATTAAATTTTTATTATAGGTACATGTATGGCTCATTGAAACTCACTTTTTTCACATGCCTTACATCAGTTAGTAAAGTGCCTTGAAAAAAGACAACTAATGATATTGCCGACCATTTGTTTCTGCAGGGACTTCTGGGCTTAGAAAGCAGACTATCTTTGGACACATCTAAACACTTAACCTTTGTTAACTTGGTCAAGAACCTAACATATGGCAGACTATAAGTCTCTCAAAAATGTCATTACTTCAGTCAAATGGCTTGTATATATGATATGTTAGGGGTATTGGTAGAATTTTACAAGAGGGTGTTACGACCTTAAACTTTACAGACATAATGGGTGGAAGGTTGTAAAAAAACTCATTTTCTTATGGGTAAGATCAACATTTTTATGGTACAAGCATTTTCGTTTACGTAAAGAAGCGAACAATATCTCTCTGAGTTGAGGAACTGCTCACGTCTTATTACATGGTTGAAGGACAACTATCTTGCTACCAGAAGATGATCAATCCCACATCTAGAGAAAGTTGATATGCACATACACAAGATATATTATTTAAAATATTTTGATTTAGCTAATAAATACAGTAAACACCTTTAGATTATGTGCCTCTTGATTTCTAGAGTAGATAAAGGACAAACTCTAGTTATATAGCTACAATTGAGTCATTGTGGGTATACATTTTTAGAAGATTTAGTTTTAAAATAAAAAATAATAATGATTTCCGTTATTCTGTATTAAAATTCATAAGAATCATTAATTGGAAATAAAGAACCCGTGAACCTTCCCTGCCTATACTCTTGCATTTCTCTTTTTTACCCATTGAATGGTAAATGTAATTCAATTGCTGTATGTTACTGAATATAAATACTACAAACGAAGATATACACTTATACACTATTCTTGATGGTGCTGCAATTGTAAATATTCTCCAACCTCAGGGCTCGAAAGCTTTCCAGGATTATGCTAATTATATTTTCTTGCCTTACATCACTGCACAGTTTCATAGTATAACCAGACTGGTCATTGTCTGGGACAGATATGTATGTGATAGCTTGAAGGCAGAAGCTTGCAGTAAGAGGGAAAAGGAGTTAGGAGACGTGTTATGCCATACATTACAATTCTTGGAAACTGGTTTGCATTTCTTCGAACTGATGACAATAAATCAGAGTTGTTCCTATACTTGGCAACAATAAAAATGATGGACATTGACACCAACAAAAGCTATTGTTACTACAAACAATGTTGATGTGTTATGTAATAATCAGCAAGATAGCACACATCTAGCTCCTTGCACCACAGAGGAAGCAGAGAGTCAAATATTTCTTCATCTTAAAGATGCAGTCAGGCAAGGGAATACTAAAGAATCTATACGAACTGTGGATACAGATGTTCTAGTTTTGATCATCTGTTCAACAACTAAATCTTGCTGAATTATAAGTTTCCTTCGGAGTTGGAAAGAATTTCAGATTTTTTGCTTCCCATGAAATATCCCAGGCACTTGGTCCTGATAAATATGTTGCACTCCCATGTTTCATGCTGTCACTGGATGTGATACAGTGTCTTTCTTTGTAGGCAGAGGCTAAAGACTGCATGGGACACCTGGAAAGTATACCAAGATGTTACTCCAGCTTTCTCTGCCATATAGTGACTAGGCCAACACTACAGATTATTGAATAATGGTTGTAGCCACTCGAATGATTTATAGTGTTGCTCTTGATCGAACCAGCAGTCTAAAGTGATTAAATGAGGCAAGGATGCAGCTATTTACCCAGAAAGGTAGGGCAATCGACAAACTACCCCCTACACAGGCTGCTCTCATTCAGCTTTAAAAAGGGCTACTTACCAAGCTGGTCATTGCTGGGCTCAGATGATCATTAAGGCTCTAGAGCTTCCACTGTCTAGTGAATGAGGTTTGGAAAAGGTGGATGGGGGTGGGGGTGGGAGCCACTCTGGACAACTCTATCTGACGATCCACAAGTTTTTAGAGAACTGGTACAGTGTGGCTGTATAAAGGGTTGTAGAGGATGATGCAAATGCAAAAAAGCTGCTTTGCAATGCACTTCCCTATGCCTTTGTGGTGGAAATTGTGCTGACTGAATCATATTCTCAAGTTACATGCATTCTTTAGATGATATGCTTATTTTCATGGTAATATATAAACTCTATTCAATGATTATTAATAATTAATTCAAAATGGTATCCATTTTTTTAACATCATATATGAGGTGTCCCTATAACCAAAACTTATTCTACCATCATATCCTAGCACTGCACAAAGTTTCGTGCTGTTATCATCAATAGCACAATTGTTGCACACATTATTTTATTGAACGTTTAAACTATAGAAGAATTTTTCAATGCAAATTGTATTGATTATTCCACTCCCTCTCAAATACATGTATCAACAAAAAAAAAACAGAACAAAAATCAACTCATCTCACAAACCAAACAAATACAATTATGAGCAATGATTTCACAATAATCAACTTAAGTTTTATTATTCATGCAAGTTCAAAATGGGAGCAATTATAGAGTTCAAACACAACAACAGTGAATTTTTTTCACATAACAGATGGTGGAACTAGACTGACTATAGCAGACGCTAATGCTGGCAAGTATCAAGTCCAAATAGACTCCATGAACTTGTCCTCAGGTGTAGACCCACATGAATGCCATGAAAATATACTTCCACTATTAGAGAACCTAGCCCTTCATGCTCCTGTCATAATTATTTAAAAAAATCCATGTTTATTAATTCAAGAGAATACAATTACGCACAAATATTTGATGAAAACAGAATAGGGGTAATTATGGAGTTCTAGTCAACAACGGTGGAAATATTATTGGGGATTATGTTGTTTGAGAGTACTGGCATCTTGGTAGCTGATTAAAGTATCATTACTATAGACACTATGTTATACACATTTTATCGTTATTACATATGGATAACATAAATTTTCTATTATAATAAGAGGTTTGTCTATTATTATTTGGACTTACACTGACAAACATTGCTCACTTCAATTAATACAAGTATTTTTCAATATTTTATGTATTATAGTATTCATTTTCTTGATGAAATAGTGTCCAGAATAAGGAAATGTTACTGGAGATTTAATTTTTGACAGTAATTTTTTTTTATTTCCTTGAGTTAATATTCATGTTTAAAACAGAGTTTGACTGAAATGTATAAAAATATGTTAAAAGATCATATTAAATAATCTTAAAAGCTCAAGAATCTTAAGCATAACTACTTCCAATGATATCCATCTGTCAAAAACAATTCAAAAATTGTTCAAGAAGCTCATTAGAGAGTGAGATTAGTTAAAGCTGTATATCGTGGGCGTACAATTCGAGTTAGTGAGTCTATAAATGTTTCAATTAGTACTTTCAATGTGACCTGCCAAAGTGTGGATACTAAAGATGCAACAATCTTATAGCCATCTATTTAGTGGCAGGCACCTCAACCAAATGATTAACGTGTCTACTACTATACAGACTTGCAACAGGAGGATTATCAAGCCATTGTACCTTGACTCTTTGACGTTAAGCTTGTCTGAATACAGATACATAAACCTGTACATATGGATATACAGTTCAAGCAAAAATCATTCATAACATGCTTACTAGACTAGATTTGTACTAAAATATCTAACCAAACCCAAAAATATAAACATTTCTATACATTAGTTACAAAATTATCAGCAATTTTTTCACAATGATAATTAAGCGATGCAAGCTTTACTAATATGTATGCATAGTTCACATAAATAATATACCAAATGCAAGATATGCTGCGAGACATAATTTAAAAAGATTATGCAGATAAGACTTATATTCTGAAAGAATTTTCTGAGCTGGTCAATAAAAAATAATACTGGCATGTAAAATGTTTAGATAATATTAATTCTGAATTATCATAACCATAATAAAGATCAATATCAACAATGAGCCACTAATTTTGGTATCATAGCCCCAAACAATACCTCCTCATGAACACAGTTTATTGATAATATTTCAACTTAGCAATATCATGGAGTTTGGAATACATCGGCATGAATATGAATAACTCACATAATATACAACCAGAATAATTATGTTGTAATTTGTCAGGAAAATGTCAAGTCTCAGCTAATGAACAGTAATGTAAAAACACATGAAATGCTTAGGCAATGTTACAGTAGAAGATATTAAAACAGTCACTAGCAAAGCTGAAATAGAGGTAGAAGTTATAGGTGAGACTGACATGAATTTTATAGCCCATGGACTATTTTGATAACATAACAGGTGTTTCTTCAGTCTTGTTGCTCAACATCAGGATCAGTTCTTAAGCTTCATGCGATGTAACTTATATTGTCTTTATTTATGTATGTCACTGGTTATTCAAAACTCTTCTACATCAAAACATTTATTTTAACTCCATAAAACATCTTCCAATGTTATTGTTTTGCACAAACAATGCAAAGTCAATATTTATGCATACCAAGAAAAAATGTAAGCCCTACATTCCTCAGTAAAGACAGGCAGACTAAAGAGTTGAAGACTAGCTTTGAGCTACTCTCTACTTTTAGAGAGGCTCTACAATGTTGACAATTCTTACTGTAGTAGTATAAATGTTCTTATGGCTAATGTTAATTATTTTGTGCATTGATTTAGGTTTATGTGTTGAAATAAATTCTACAAGAATATCAACACTCCCACCAAAAGGTCCTTATCGTGTAGGACAAACCGTACAATTTTCTTGTGAAGTGGACATAAAACAAAATTTTAGTATTACATGGGATGTGTTAGCACATGGTCACGCTACAAGATATGGCAGACGTTTAAATTGGACATTTTGGCACCAGCACACCTTACATTATAACTTATTCTTTTGTACAGTAGTAGCTAATGGAACTGCCATTGATAGAGCTAAAAAGGTGATAGAAGTTCAAGGTAAGGCAATGAATATTTATGCATGTGTGGATTCCATTTTTTGGACATTTCAGGGGAAGTAACACTTAGTATTAACAACAGCAACAACACTGTGCCTTCCTAATACATTATATTAGTCATGTGCACAGTTCAAGTAGCTAGAATCCAATTTTACTTTTTAACACTTGTGCTGTGTGATTACATAGTTGCTAAATTTGCAAAATAAATATAGGAGGACACATAATTTATATAATGTTACTAGCTATATCCAAATTATCAACAACCCCCTGCAAGTGTTCATAGAATAGAAACTGTATGTGTAACTGCAGCAACAGATTGAATACCAAATTCTTGCAATTAAGTGTATAATTATATTGAATTAAATCTTGGCAGCTACTTCTAATGAATTATTATTATTTTATTATTATTGAAATTATTGATGTTGTCATTATTATTATTAATCATATTATTATTATTTATTTTTAATATTGTTATCATCATCATTTTAGGTATAATTCGACATAATTCTCCATTGACTCAAGTACTAAACCTTAATGGGAAAGTGGAACTTAAAATCTATATATCTCATGATTTATATTTTAGTAGATACTACACTAATCTTAGTGGGCTTGGTATCATAATAATACTAGAATTACTACCAATGAGAGAATTAACATTACAGATGGTGGAACTACACTAACTATAGCAGACACTGTAGAGACAGATGCTGGCAAGTATCAAGTCAGAATAGACTCCATGAACTTCTCCTCAGGTGAAGACCCACCTGAATGTCATGAAAATATACTTCCACTATTTGAGGACCTAGGCCTTCATGCTCCTGTCACATTTCTACTTCAACAGTCTGTCACTCCTGTTTACAATCCTGAAGATATTATTATTAATTACACTATCTCAGATTATCTTGGAGAAGATCAACATTCTTTATTAATTGACACTACATCAAGAATTAATACATCATTTATTTCACCAAATTTATTAGCCATACGATTCTATAAAAATGGGGTATATATTAATTCAGGACATTACAATTACACAAAAATATTTAAAGAAAACAGAATAGGAGTAATTATGGAGATTAAGTACAACAACAGTGGAAATATTACTGGACTCTATTTACTTAGAGAGTACTGGCGGCAACTTGATAATATCAATTGCCCATTATATCACAATTACTTTTATTACCTGACACATTATAATTTTTATGGTTACTATAGAAGTACATATTTCTCTGTCATTTTGAGAGGTGAGTTTATTTGTCTGTAACATGTTATTCCTTAAACTATTCACATACCTACAATGCTCACTTCAACTAATACAAGTGTTTTGCATTTTTTTATATACAGTATTTACTTTATTGATCAAAATAGTGTCCAGCTAAAAACTGTTACATAACTAGTGTATAATATTACTACTGTCATTGATCTTGTATATTACAACTCAAATGCTAAATATTTATAGTACTGATTTTTGCATAATGTAATCTAAGAAAGACTATTTAAAAACAACTTCATCAGTCAAAAAGCACTAAATAACTTAAAAATCTCTTCAGATTCTCGAAGTCATAATTCAAATATCAATACTATTATGTACACATGAACTAAGTGAGTATATTAAATGTCTTCCTCGTAATTAATATTGATTAGATTTAGTACCATTAAATTAGATATAAAATTTCACAATATGTTTAGGCTCGTAAGCCTTCTTCAGTTGTGAGATATGACTGTTTCAAATAAAATAAGCAATTAAATTGTTAATAAGAAGATGCACGTAGCCCGTAGGTCAACATTGACGTGAAGTTTTGATAGGAACGGAGTCCAGGTGGAGTTGAGCTCGAGGCTTTAATCTAGATTTGACGTGGTGTTGGTGTGGTGCTTTGTATTATTAACACTTCTGTTAGCCTCCTATAAAAAATTTTGGACTATTTTCAAAACTCTTGATTCACTCTATGTGACTTTTTCCATGCATGTATGGAGATGCCATTTTTATCATCCTTTATTTTTACTTCAATGGGTTCTCCTTGTCTCCAATTCTGGCAAATATATTTAAGGAGAATTTTGAAGATAATGCAAATAGTACTTTCCCCTTTAGACCATTCTCTGGTGCAGGTATATTGATGGTGATTCTACATTATGGCCTCATACACAACAATAACTCCTACAATTCAGGACTAACTTGAATAAACAAAACATATCAATATTATTTAGTACGAAGGAAGAAAATAATAACTAGTTATCATTTCTAGATGTTGAAATAGAGTGGGAAAATGATCACTTCATCACATCAATCTACACAATGAAAACACACAATGATCACTATCTTAATTACAAATTGAATCACGTCCCTAGAATTCTGTCAGGAGTAGTCAAATGCTTGAGTTCTAGAGCTACATTTTCTTGCTACTCTGCATTACTGGACAAAGAACTAGTTCATCTTAAAAAAAGTACCTTCTTGTTTAATGGCTATAATAAATCAAAACTTTTAGTTTTACCCTATATCAAAAGCATTTGTGAGACAATTGAGTGGATTTGCCGCCCACTGTCAAAGTAAACTTCCAACTTCAACCACTCTAAGAAAATTACTTTTAATGTAAATCAAACAACACCAATGGAAAAAAAGAATAAAGTTGTTTACAGCATACCATGCATGGACTACAATTCAGTATTGTGGGTGAAACTGGCAGGAATTTTGAAAAATTGAAGGAACATCAGTATGCAGTAAAAAATAATTGATGATAAAAATGGCATCTCCATATACATGCATGGAAAAAGTCATATAGTGTAAACTGGAGTAAATCAAGAGTTTTGAAAATAGTCCCAGTCTGTTCCACAGAAGGCCAACAGAAGCTGTAATAATACTGAGCACCAACGCCACATCAAATCCAAAGAAAGGCTTTGAGCTTAACTCCACCTGAACTCTGTCCCTATCAAAGCTTTAGCATTAATGTTGACCCACCCGCTACATTGATTTTCTTGTTGACAATTTAATTGTGTATTTTATTTTAATTGGTCCTATACCTCACAACTGAAGAAGGCTTATGAGCCGAAAGGTATTGTGAATTTAATGTCTAATTTAATGCTTTTAAGATAATAAATATTAATTTCCAGGAAATTATTATAAGTAACAATGAAAATTTACGACATTGTAATAATTATGAATCAATTTATAATTGCATAATGTAAGTATAGAATTAGAGTTGTTCAATCCACAAATGCATTATTAGCTTGTTAATCAATTCAAAGTTGCTAATTTTGAAGGGAGTAACAGAATCACAATTAATAGATATTAACCTTTCACTAATAGCACATGCTGTTGTCAACTCTTCCAAGTCCATGCCAGTGTTACTAGGAGACTATCTCACTCTAACTTGCTCTGTCTACAACTCCAATGAAACCATATTTTATTGGTTTCTCAATGACACTATTCTATCTGGACAGTCCACAAACACCTATGTCATTTCTGGAGTTCAACTCAGTGATCTGGGATACTATAAGTGTGGAAATAATCCTAACTACACACAGTCAGAAAGGTTTCACATTTATCACAAAAGTAGTAAGTATTATAATGTGGGACTTAATTTTTATTCAAGCAATTCTTTGTTTGAGACAAAATTTGTATTAATGCAACTAAAACAGTTCATTGAGTCTTATAATGAATACATTTTAAATACCTTCAGATAAATTTTATTTAACTTGTAATTTTTATTTTTTACCATCTATTGCATATCTATAATTTATGCAGGTACAGTGAAAGAAATAGGTACATCAGTAATTTATCCAAGTTGCAACAATGAGGAACATAGAGATGACATTCTTCGTGGAGTGTTTCAGTTGTTGGTGAGAGATTATGGTGCCAGGCCATTTGGAAGAGTTAGAGTATATTCTGCTACTTCATGTCAGCAAGTCCATGATGCCCACCCAACACTAGGGTCAGGATATTACTGGGTCTCAACTGATGGGGAGGAGCCTGTTGAAACATACTGTGAATTTTGAAACTATTATTTTTCAAACATTTATTAGTCATCACACTATCTTAGATAGAGACATAAGCAGTAGAATATAACATTTTTATATTGTATTAATATTTTGCAAATATTTACGTAATACAATTAAATAGTAGTAAAAGTAGAAATTTATTTTTGAATTTAGTACAATAGAACAGTGTTAATAGTAATAATAACTAAAAGTACACTGCATAACTAATAAAAAAAGATCATTTGTAGTCAAACACCTGAGGCTATAACTAAGAAGTACAATATAAATTGATTAAAGTCACCCAAATAATTATTGTGAAAAATAATTCATACCAGCATTACATTTCAACATGGATGTTTTCTTCGGGGATTATATGTAGATACATTTAGGTGAATATTTTGACATAAAACTAACATCGAGTGAATGACAAGTGCTTGCATATCGTTAAGGTTAATTTTAATGTGAAAACACTTTTGACTACCCGAAGCACAAATGAACGATATCATATTTGATTGATAAATTTACAATCATCAATATAAGAATAATCAACTCACTATATACTATGTCTTAAAGCTATGTCTTGAATTATCACAAGAAAACCATCCCTAAATGTTTATCCGAATTTGAAATTTAGTGTACACAAACAAAATTATTAAAGGAGCAAAATCTTTCCAGTGATACTTCAAAGATATTAACTATTTATGTAATATATAGAATGTGCTTAACAAAATATTTAATGCCACAACAAGCCTTTTAAATGTGCTTACCAAGATGATCATTTAAATCTGTCTTTTTCTAACATAATTACAAAAGAATTTTATCTTATTATCTTTTCTAGTTACAGATAAGGCAATACTTCACTTATAATCTCACACCAATGTAATGAAAATAATAAATACTACAACTTTATTTTCCATCATCATATACTGACTGCACTTATGACACCTCCATAGTTGCAGAGCATGCTGTTCATAACAAACATCTAACTGACTGAAAGAAATCCGAAATAGTTGATTTTAATATTGTATTAGTTTAAATAATTGTAGAAAGAGAGATGTCCAATGGATTCATGACATACAGCAAAAAAAATGCCATAAAAAAGCACAATGGGATACTTTATGTGATATATAAGAGCATCATAGCTTGAGGTGTTCTTAAAAATGAGATTAGTTTCAGGTATAATTCAATATATCTCTCCATTGACTCGTGAGCTGAACCTCAATGATATAGTAAAACTTAAAGCAAATATATCTGATTATTATTATGTCAGCCAATATTACACTAGTCTAAGTCTGACTTGGTATCATAATAATACTAGAATTACTATAAATGAGAGAATTAGCATTACGGATTGTGGAACTACACTAACTATAGCAGACACTGTAGAGACAGATGCTGGCAAGTATCAAGTCAGAATTGACTCCATGAACTTCTCCTCAGGTGTAGACCCACCTGAATGTCATGGAAATATACTTCCACTATTTGAGGACCTAGCCCTTCATGCTCCCGTCACATTTCTACTTCAACAGTCTGTCACTCCTATTTATAATCCTGAAGATGTTATCACCACTCAATATATTATACCAGATTATCTTGTAGATGATCAACCTATTTTATTACTTAACACTTCATCAAGAATTAATACATCATTCATTCGGCCATATTATTCATCAAAATGTCTATATAAAAATACTGAGTTGGTTAATTCAGGAAAATACAATTACACAGCACTATTATTTGATGAAGAAGAAATAGGAGCAATGATTGGATTCAAATACAACAACAGTAGAAATATTATAGGAGACTATGTTTTTCAAGAATACTGGCATCTAAATATTCTTTACAATGGCCCAAATTGTAATTTCTATATTCGTTACACCCCACATTATTTTTATTCTTACAAAAGAATAAGTTATTTTTCTATAATACTCAGTGGTAAGTCTACCAGCCAATTTATTCCATAAATTCTAAAATTGCTAACATTGCTCACTTTAAATGATACGAGTAGCTATAAAGGTTATTGTGTGAAACAATTTCCAGTAACAATCACCATTTTGGTAATAAGTAATATAAAATAGTACTAATGGAGCTTAATGCCTTTTATTCAGTCAACTTAATAATTACGTTAATCATTTTTAAATACCTGTAACTTACCATTTATTGTACTGACCCTTTAATATTGCAATCTGACATATATAAGTAGCTTGATGAAAGATATTCATCAGTCAGAAAAACATTACTTGAGACAAAACTGTATGAGTCTATAAAAGGAGTCTGTCATATCAATAGAGTTAACGAAACGGTAAACATTATTTGTAGTCTTCAATCCATCAAAGCTGCCAATTTTATAGGGTTTATTATGATTCGATTTAACGTTCAATTTTTTTGCAGGTTTAAAAAAAATTATGAAATATTGGTTGTCACAGGGAATCAAATCCAGTATCACATGCTTAACACACAAGCTAACCTCTGAGCTCCGACTATCAATGGATAACTAAACATTTAATTTCTGTATAGCTATATACTGTTAAAGGGGTACCACTTCAATCTCATGCTCAACAAACTTTTTGTGGAAATATTTACTCTGCTAATTCATCACTTTACAATTCTTGGTCCACCTTCTTTATTTTGCTAGGTTATTTTTAACTACTAGCAAGTACCCACCACATAGTGGCGCTTGATGTATTGCAAAGTAAGAATACAGTAGCACAAGTTATAATTGCTCAGTTATCATTCTCTACCATTGGTTAAGGTTACATGAGTTTCCCTCTCCTACTCTCGTTTTTCTGAACTATCTGAGATTTTCTTCTACCCCATCTCTCCTAACTTCAGCTATTCTTCTTGAGTCAAGGAGCCCCCTTTTACTTTGTCTATCTCTCCTGCTTCTGAATTTCTGTCGTTTTGAGAAATTTTGTCTTTTATTTCGTACTTTAGCCTTTTTTTTTTTGATAACTAACCCCCGCCTTTGCTCCCCTCGCTCGCCAATAATCATTTATGAAATTAATAACTTTTATACCTGTACTAATAGCTCACGCTGTTGTAACCTCTAAGTCCATGCCAGTGTTACTAGGAGACTATCTCACTCTAACTTGCTCTGTCTACAACTGCAGTGAAACCATATTTTATTGGTTTCTCAATGGCACTATTCTGTCTGGACAGTCCACAAACACCTATGTCATCTCTGGAGTTCAACTCAGTGATCTGGGATACTATAAGCGTAGAAATAATCCTGACTACAGACTATCAGGAAGTTTTCGTGTTTATTGTGAAAGTAGTAAGTATTGTAATTTCATTTTGTGTCCACAATGTAATCTAGTAGAACTGCTTATCATTAATGTTACTAGAGTTGATTGTGGCTGACAAAGAATAATTGTGTATATCTATCTTAATAGATAAAGCAATTTAGCTAACAGTTCTTTTTATATTTTGTAAACATTTTTATAATAGCTATGAATTATGCAGGTGCACTTAAAGAAATAGGTACATCAGTATTTTCTAAGAGTTGCAACAGTCAGGACACAAAAGATATTCTTCGTGGAGTGATTCAGTTGTTGGTGAGAGATTATGGTGCCAGGCCATTTGGAAGAGATAGAGTATATCCTGCTACTTCATGTCAACAAGTCCATGATGTCCACCCAACACTAGGGTCAGGATATTACTGGATCTCAACTGATGGGGAAGAGCCTATTGAGACATACTGTGAATTATGAAACATTAAATAATATTGTACATAGAACTCTGTTTATTAGCATTAGATAGAGACATTAATTGTGGAAATATTTGTAGTTTAGCAATGTAATAATGTTCATCATTGGTATAGCTGTTGCAATTAGTATTAATATTAAGATAAAACTATGAAAATTTTTATGTGTGTAGTTTTGTTAGTTTATAAAAGTAAACAAAAAAAGCTAAAAATAAGTTAATATTGCAAGCTTACTTCATTTGTTACCTATTACAATTTTGGTGGTGCTGTTTTAGTAATTTTAGTGCGGCTGATGAAAAGAAACAAAAGTAAAGGCCAGAACAAATTAGATGCAATTTTGAAGCAGATATTTTGCATATTTAAATCTTTGGGGATCTTTTTATAGAAGTATGTCTGGTTCTTAATTCCTGCTTATTGTAATTCCTTGCAGATCTCCCTTTAACTCAGAGTTACTTAACATAAATTCACATAATGTACATATTTCTGACATTTTGTGAGGTTGTCTTTCAGCCAAGAAATGCCCCAATACTACCTCCAGCACTGCTCACTGCTAGCAACACTTAATTGATCTGCCTAGCCTAATCCAAAATAAAAACAATGGTAGAATTTAGTTTATTTTAAGTCTACTGGTTTCTCAATGACTAATGGCTAGCATGTTAAACTGACACAAGCTTTATATGATATATCATTATCATTACAAATAGCAAAAATAATATTGTATTATAATCATATCAGGTGCGTTGTAACGGAGATAATGTTCAAGCCACTCAATATTGTAGTATGACAAGCTAGCTATGCCAAGTTTGATTAACATTCATGCAGTGCACACATAATACATTCATGCATGGATGTATACATATGTAATTACCTGAGTATGAATTCGCAAGCAAGCAAAAATGATTGACACACTCCCAATATGAACTCAATTAAATTTTTATTATAGGTACATGTATGGGTCATTGAAACTCACTTTTTTCACAAGCCTTACATCAGTTAGTAAAGTGCCTTGAAAAAAAAACTAATGATAATGCTGACCATTTGTTTCTGCAGGGACTTCTGGGCTTAGAAAGCAGACTATCTTTGGGCACATCTAAACACTTAACCTTTGTTAACTTGGTCAAGAACCTAACATATGGCAGACTATAAGTCTCTCAAAAATGTCATTACTTCAGTCAAATGGCTTGTATATATGATATGTTAGGGGTATTGGTAGAATTTTACAAGAGGGTGTTACGACCTTAAACTTTACAGACATAATGGGTGGAAGGTTGTAAAAAAACTCATTTTCTTATGGGTAAGATCAACATTTTTATGGTACAAGCATTTTCGTTTACGTAAAGAAGCGAACAATATCTCTCTGAGTTGAGGAACTGCTCACGTCTTATTTCATGGTTGAAAGACAACTATCTTGCTACCAGAAGATGATCAATCCCACATCTAGAGAAAGTTGATATGCACATACACAAGATATATTATTTAAAATATTTTGATTTAGCTAATAAATACAGTAAACACCTTTAGATTATGTGCCTCTTGATTTCTAGAGTAGATAAAGGACAAACTCTAGTTATATAGCTACAATTGAGTCATTGTGGGTATACATTTTTAGAAAGATTTCGTTTTTAAATAAAAAATTAAGAATGATTTCCGTTATTCTGATTATTAAAAAATTCATAAGAATTCATTAATTGGAAATGAAAAGAACCCGTGAACCTTCCTGGCCTTAACCTTGCATGTTCTCTTTTAACCATTGAATGGTAAATGTAATTACAATTGCTGTCTGTTACTGAAGTAGAAATACTACAACCGAAGATATACAACTTTACACTATTATGATGGTGCTGCAATTGTCACTTATTCTCCAATCCTCACGCTTCGACGAAAGCTTTCCAGGATTATGCTACTTATATTGTTTTTTGCCTTACATCATGCCAGTTCATAGTATAGACCAGACTGGTCATGTCGGGGACAGATTGTATGTGTTCGCTTGAAGGCAGAAGCTTGCAGTTAAGAGGGAAAGGAGTTAGGAAGACGGTGTTACTGCCATAGCTATTACAATTCTTGGAAACTGGTTTGCATTTCTTCGAACTGATGACAATAAATCAGAGTTGTTCCTATACTTGGCAACAATAAAAATGATGGACATTGACACAAACAAAATCTATTGTTACTACAAACAATGTTGATGTGTTATGTAATAATCAGCAAGATAGCACACATCTAGCTCATTGCACCCAAGAGGAAGCAGACAGTCAAACATTTCTTCATCTTAAAGATGCAGTTAGGCAAGGGAATAAAAGAATCTTTACAAACTGTGGATACAGATGTTCTATAAGTTTTGATCATCTGTTCAACAACTAAATCTTGCTGATTTGTAAGTTTCCTTCGGAGTTGGAAAGAATTTCAGATTTATGCTTCCCCCAGGTACTTGGTCCTGATAAATGTGTTACACTATTCATGTTGTTTCATGCTGTCACTGGATGTGATACAGTGTCTTTCTTTGTAGGCAGAGGCTAAAGACTGCATGGGACACCACGGATAGTATACCATGATGTTACTCCAGCTTTCTCTGCCATATAGTGACTAGGCCAACACTATAGAATATTGAAGAATGGTTGTAGCCACTCGAGTGATTTATAGTGTTGCTCTTGATTGAACCAGCAGTCTAAAGTAAGTAAATGAAGCAAGGATGCAGTTATTCACCCAGAAAGGGAAGGCAATCGACAAGCTACCCCCTACACAGGCTGTAAATATATTGTTTGAACCATCTGAAGATGTCAATGCAATTGGAAGTTGTGGATTAAACCAATTTATTTCGCATTCCAACATGTCATTAAATCCTCTAGGCACTATAGAATATCTTAGGAATGATGTTCTTTATTTTATAGTTACCTTGACAACCAAATACTGTAAAACAGGCCTTGGTTGTACGAATAATTTTATCAGCAAAACATTCCAATATTAAATTATCATGTATTGTACATAATATAAATTGTATTTTGATTATTAATTAAAGATGATTTCACTGCACATGTTCAACTGTAGCTGCTGATATATTTTCTGTCTTAGTGGGAGGTGATTGTTTAACTAATTATAGCAATAGTTAAAGAATTGGTGTTTGGAATAGCTAACAAAATAATTTGCTATGACCTTCAGATTATGTAGCTAACTCGAAAGTTGATGAGTTTTAACTTTATTGAAATTTAATTCACATTGCACATTATGTTGGTAAGAGCAAAGTATTTACTGTACGTCTTCATACACAACTATCTTGACTAAATTAGCAAACTATGTACACCTGATACACTTATGTTTGTGGATTCAGTTGGGTGGAGGAATAAGCACTAGTGAAATTTTAGTATGTAAATTTTCTTTTATTGAATAATGTACTGTTGTCACTAAGCACTTTTATTCAAAATAATTGTCAATAAAGTGTAATCACTAGCCTAGCCCATGCTTACAATACTGGCAGTATGTCTTAGTATACACAGTACGAGACAGTTGAAGCTTGCAGAATCAATGAGAACCGATAATTTGCTTTGCAAGGATGTTATTCAGCCATGAAGCAAGATATAGACCCGCTCCCCCTTCTCTGATCGTCATCAGTTTTTATATGCTTTGTCTAATCCAAGATAACAATAAAAATGTTCTATTATACTCAAACAGTAAGTTACAATATTTTACATAATTGATACCATCCTTCAATAGCATGTCTTAATTTGAACATTAATGTTGAGAAAATAATAGTTGAATACATTAAATTGATTAATAATTATTCATGAGCCTGTTAAGATTTCACCAATTGTGTCTAATTAAGTTTGGCAGACACAGGCGCTAAGAGACATGGTTTATAGCTTGACATCACTTTTTCCTACATGCACTTTAAAAGTTTACTTTGTTCATTACATACAAGAAGCGCAATTTAGAGCACAGATATGTCCTGCACTGCTGCTAGCAACACTTAATTTGAACACTTGCTGCTAGCAACACTTAATTTGAGCACTTGCTGCTAGCAACACTTAATTTGAGCACTGCTGCTAGCAACACTTAATTTGAGCACTGCTGCTAGCAACACTTAATTTGAGCACTGCTGCTAGCAACACTTAATTTGAGCACTGCTGCTAGCAACACTTAATTTGAGCACTGCTGCTAGCAACACTTAATTTGAGCACTGCTGCTATCAACACTTAATTTGAGCACTGCTGCTAGCAACACTTAATTTGAGCACTGCTGCTAGCAACACTTAATTTGAGCACTGCTGCTAGCAACACTCAATTTGAGCACTGCTGCTAGCAACACTTAATTTGAGCACTGCTGCTAGCAACACTTAATTTGAGCACTTGCTGCTAGCAACACTTAATTTGAGCACTGCTGCTAGCAACACTTAATTTGAGCACTGCTGCTAGCAACACTTAATTTGAGCACTGCTGCTAGCAACACTTAATTTGAGCACTGCTGCTAGCAACACTTAATTTGAATAGCCTAATCCAGGGTACAAATTGTGTCAGGACTTTCAGTTCAGTTTGCTTTAAGAAGTGATGAGCAATAAGTTTTATTGGCTAGCAGAAAGCTTTTTTTAAACAGAAGTAATTTGGTTGTTTACAGAGTTCAATATCACGAGGTTGCATTATCAAAATTTAGCCATTTAGGGTGATCATCATTAATATTCATTGATGGCTGATGATGGTTAAGAATAAAAGATAACAGCACATGATGGTGTTCATGCACTAGTTGATGAGCTTATTTTAGTTAATGGAATGTTAATGTGAGAAATATTTCTTTAATATAACTACTCTCACAATATTACTAATTCTCCTCAACAGTAGTAGAAGTTATTGGAACAGTCATTGCATAAACTGTGAGTGGTAGAAGTTATAGACTAATGTATAGAGGGTAGAGCATTACTGTTACACTACTCTGTACACTAGTTGACATGCGTATATTAGTTCATGAATTGTTGTAACAGGTGTTCCTCAATCCTGTTTCTCTACATCTGATTCGGTTCTCAAACTCAATGCAATATACCTGCAATTTTTTCTATAATTTTTGTTGAAATAACAATTCTTTGTCTAAACATTATTATAACTACACAATGCACCTTCCTATGTTACTCAATGCAGGAACAAAACATTTTCTATTGATGTATTTTAGTATACACTTTTGCATTGTAAGAGAAATAGTAAGCCAATGTTTCTTCAGTGAAGAGATTAGCAAACTTTGAAAATTGAAGATGCTAATCATGGATCTTACTGTAGTAGCAATAATAATGAGTAAGAAAAAAATACTTTTATAGCAAATGTTAATTACTCTCGTGTATTGATTTAGGCTTATGAGTTGGAATAAATTCTACAAGAATATCAACACTCCCACCAAATGGTCCTTACCGTGCAAACCAAACTGTACAATTTTCTTGTCTAATAGACACAAAAGAAAATGTTACTATAACATGGAAAGTGTTTGCAGATATCTATCTTGACAATATTGTAATTTGTCAGGAAAATATCAAGTCTCAGCAAATGAACAGTAATGTAAAAGCACATGAAATGCTTAGGCAATGTTACAGTAGAAGATATTAAAACAGTCACTAGCAAAGCTGAAATAGAGGTAGAAGTTATAGGTAACACAAATGAGTAATTAAAATATTTATAGGCACTAGTTGACATGAATTTTATAGCCCATAGACTATTTTGATAACATAACAGGTGTTTCCTCAGTCTTGTTGCTCAACATCAGGAACAGTTCTTAGCTCCATGCGATGTAACATATATTGTCTTTATCTATGTATGTCACTGGTTATTCAAAACTTCTCTACATCAAAACATTTATTTTAACTACATAAAACAACTTCCAATGTTATTCTTTTGCATAAACAAAGTAAAGTCAATATTTATGCATATCAAGAAAAATAGTTAGCCATATAATCCTCAGTAAAGACAGGCAGACTAGAGAGTTGAAGAATAGATTTGAACTACTTTACTTTAGAGAGGCTCTACAATGTTAACGAGTCTTACTGTGGTAGCAATAATAATGAGTAAGTATAAATGTTCTTATGGCTAATGTTAATTACTCTTGTGTATTGATTTAGGTTTATGTGTTGAAATAAATTCTACAAGAATATCAACACTCCCACCAAAAGGTCCTTATCGTGTAGGACAAACCGTACAATTTTCTTGTGAAGTGGACATAAAACAAAATTTTAGTGTTACATGGGATGTGTTAGCACATGTCTACGGTCACACTACTAGATATGGCAGACGTTTCAATTGGACATTTTCGTATGACATAACCTTACATTATAACTTATTCTTCTGTACAGTAGTAGCTAATGGAACTGCCATTGATAGAGCTAAAAAGGTGATAGAAGTTCAAGGTAAGGCAATGAATTGTTATGCATGTGTGGATTCCATTTTTTGACATTTCAGGGGAAGTAACACTTAGCATTAAAAACAACAACAACAACACTGTGCCTTCCTAATACATTATATTAGTCATGTGCACAGTTCAAGTAGCTAGACTCCAATTTTACTTTTTAACACTTGTGTTGTGTGATTATATAGTTGCTAAATTTGCAAAACAAATAGGACACATAATTTATATAATGTAACTATATCCAAATTGTCAACAACTCCCTGCACGTGTTCATAGAATAAAAACTGTATGCATAACTGCAGCAACAAGATTAAATACCAAATTCTTGCAATAATTAGCAAGTGTATAATTATATTGAATTAAATCTAGGCAGCTACTGCTAAGGGGAAACAATTTCAAACTGGGAGAATTTAAATTAGGCGAGATCCAAGAGTTGCCACAAAAAACTCAAACTTTTTGTATTATGGTAAATATTATAATGGTTTTATGGCAAGTCAACTAAACAGAAGTAATCAATAAACTAGCCAGGACATGAAACAGGCACAGAAAATCCAAAATTATTGGCAGCTCTGTGTTCGCAAAATAATTACTGCCAATCTTTGGCCCTCATTTCAATTATTTTCATATTCATAAATAAGTAAAATCGTTACCATTGAAATCAATCATCAAATTCATATGTGCTATAATATTAATTTAGTCTTCGAAGATTAATTACTTAAAATTTTAATGAATATTTATTATATTATTATTGTTGAAAATACTGCTATTGTCATTATTATTATTAATCATAATATTATTATTATTTATTTTTATTATTGTTGTCATTGTTTTAGGTATAATTCAGCATAATTCACCATTGACTCAAATACTAAATCTCAATGGAAGAGTGGATATTAATGTCAACATATCTATTCCTGATATTTGGTTTAGTGGATTATATTCTAGTATTAGTCTAGCTTGGTATCATAATAATACTAGAATTACTACCAATGAGAGAATTAACATTATAGACGGTGGAACTACACTAACTATAGCAGACACTGTAGAGACAGATGCTGGCAAGTATCAAGTCAGAATAGACTCCATGAACTTCTCCTCAGGTGTAGACACAGCTGAATGTCATGAAAATATACTTCCACTATTTGAGGACCTAGCCCTTCATGCTCCTGTCACATTTCTACTTCAACAGTCTGTCACTCCTGCCTATAATCCTGAAGATATCATTATTAATTACACTATCCCTAATTATCTTGGAGAAGATCAACATTCTTTATTAATTGACACTACATCAAGAATTAATACATCATATATTTCAGCAAATTCATTATACATACAATTATATAAAAATGCTGTATATATTAATTCGGGAAATTACAATTACACAAAAATATTTAATGAAAACAGAATAGGAGCAATTATGGAGTTCAAGTATAACAACAGTGGAAATATTATTGGACTCTATGTTCTTAGAGAGAACTGGCATCTTGATACTTTCAATTGCCCATTTTATCGAAATTACCATTATTACCTGACACATTATAGTTTTTATGATTACTTGAGATTTACATATTTCTCTATAATTTTGAGAGGTGAGTGTATTTGCCTGTAACAAGTTATTCCTTAAACTCTTCACTTACCAACATTCCTCACTTCAACTAATACAAGTGTTTTGCAATTGTTTTTATATACAATAATGTGTCCAGCTAAAACTGTTACATAACTAGTGTATAATAATACTACTGTCATTGATAATGTTCTGATAATACAACTCAAATGCTAAATATTTATAGTACTGATTTTTACATAATGAAACACTAAATTTAAAAACTTCATCAGTCAAAAAGCACTAAATAACTAAAAAATCTCTTCAGAATCTCAGTCATAATTCAAATATCAATACTATTATGTACACTGAGCTAAGTGAGTGTATTAAATATCTCCCTCGTAATTAATATTTATTAGATATAGTAGCATTAAATTAAATATAAAATTTCACAATATGTTTTGGCTCGTAAGCCTTCTTCAGTTGTGAGATATGACTGTTTCAAATAAAATAAGCAATTAAATTGTCAATAAGAAGATGCACATAGCCAGTAGGTCAACATTGACGTGAAGTTTTGATAGGAACGGAGTCCAGGTGGAGTTGAGCTCGAGGTTTCTCTCTAGATTTGATGTGGTGTTGTTGTGGTGCTTTTTATTATTAGCACTTCTGTTAGCCTCCTATAAAAATTTTGGGACTATTTTCAAAACTCTTGATTCACTCTATGTGACTTTTTCCATGCATGTATGGAGATGTCATTTTTATCATCCGTTATTTTTACTTCAATGGGTTCTCCTTTGTCTCCAATTCTGGCAAATATATTCAAGGAGAATTTTGAAGATAATGCAATTAGTACTTTCCCCTTTAGACCATTTCTCTGGTAATGATCACTTCATCACATCAATCTACAGAAAGAAAACATACAATTATGATCACTATCTTAATTACAAATCGAATCACGACCCTAGAATTCTGTCAGGAGTAGTCAAATGTTTGAGTTCTAGAGCTACATTTTTTGCTACTCTGCATTACTGGACAAACAACTAGTTCATTTAAAAAAAGTACCTTCTTGGCTAATGGCTATCTTTTATCAGTTATTAATAAAAACATATATCGAAACAGAAAATCAAAAAGTATCTTTCATCACAGAGAATGAATCAAAACTTTTGGTTTTACCCTATATCAAAAGCATTTGTGAGACAATTGAGTGGATTTGCCGCCCACTGTCATCAAAGTAAACTTCCAACTTCAACCACTCTAAGAAAATTATTTTTAATGTAAATCAAACAACACCAATGGAAAAAAAAGAATAAAGTTGTTTACAGCATACCATGCATGGACTACAATTCAGTGTTGTGGGTGAAACTGGCAGGAATTTAGAAAAATTGAAGGAACATCAGTATGCAGTCACAAAAATGGATGATAAAAATGGCATCTCCGTACATGCATGGAAAATTTCATATAGGGTAAACTGGAGTAAATCAAGAGTTTTGAAAATAGTCCCAGTCTGTTTTCTACAGAAGGCCAATGGAAGCTGTAATAATACTGACAACCAATGCCACATCAAATCCAAAGAAAGGCTTCGAGCTTAACTCCACCTGAACTCTGTCCCTATCAAAGCTTTAGCATTAATGTTGACCCACCCGCTACATGGATTTTCTTATTGACAATTTAATTGTGTATTTTATTTAAATTGGTCATACCTCACAACTGAAGAAGGCTTATGAGCCGAAAGGTATTGTGAATTTAATGTCTAATTTAATGCTTTTAAGCTAATAAATATTAATTACCAGGATGTTATTATAAGTAACAATGAAAATCTACGACATTGTAATAATTATGAATCAATTTTTAATTGCATAATGTAAGTGTAGAATTAGAGTTGTTGAATCCACAAATGTATTATTAGTTTGTTAATCAATCAAAGGTGCTAATTTTAAAGGGAGTAACTGAATCACAATTAATAGATATTAACCTTTCACTAATAGCACATGCTGTTGTCAACTCCTCCAAGTCCATGCCAGTGTTACTAGGAGACTATCTCACTCTAACTTGCTCTGTCTACGACTCTAATGATACCATATTTCATTGGTTACTCAATGACACTATTCTATCTGGACAGTCCACAAACACCTATGTCATCTCTGGAGTTCAACTCAGTGATCTGGGAAACTATAAGTGTGGAAATAATCCTAACTACACACAGTCAGAAAAGTTTCATGTTTATTACAAAAGTAGTAAGTATTTATAATGTGGGACTTAATTGTTATTCAAGTAATTCTTTGTTTGAGACAAAATTTGTATTAATGCAACTAAAGCGGTTCATTGAGTCTTATAATGAATACATTTTAAATACCTTCAGATCAATTAATTTAACTTGTAATTCTAATTTTTTACCATCTATTGCATATCTGTAATTTATGCAGGTGCAGTGAAAGAAATAGGTACATCAGTAATTTATCCAAGTTGCAACAATGAGGAACATAGAGATGATATTCTTCGTAGAGTGTTTCAGTTGTTGGTGAGAGATTATGGTGCCAGGCCATTTGGAAGAGTTAGAGTATATCCTGCTACTTCATGTCAGCAAGTCCATGACGCCCACCCAACACTAGGGTCAGGATATTACTGGATCTCAACTGATGGGGAGGAGCCTGTTGAGACATACTGTGACTTTTGAAACTATTATTTTGTTAAACATTTATTAGTCATCACACCATCTTAGATAGAGACATAAGCAGTAGAATATAACATTTTAATATTGTGTGATTATTTTGCGAATATTTACGTAATACAATCAAATAGTAGTAAAAGTAGAAATTTATTTTTGAATTTAGTACAATAGAACAGTGTTAATAGTAATAATAACTAAAAGTACAATGCATAACTAATAAAAAATATCATTTGTAGTCAAACACCTGAGGCTATAACTAAGAAATACTATATAAATTGATTAAAATCACCCAAATAATTATTGTGAAAAGGAATTCATACCAGCATTACATGGATGTTTTCTTCAGGGATTATAATATGTAGACACATTTAGGTGAATATTTTGACATAAAACTAACATCGAGTGAATGACAAATGCAATAAGAATTATCAACTCACTATATACTGTGTCTTAAAGCTATGTCTTGAGGTATCACAAGCAAAAAACCAAATGCAGAAAAATATAATATAGTACAAGCAAAAATCGTTGCATACCTTATAACTATATTTGTATGAAAATATCTATCTGCAGATACAATAAATGTAAACATTCTATATATTAATTACTTAATTACCAGCAGCATTTTCTCCATGAAGATTAAGTGATAGCTATTATTATTTATGCATGTTCACCAAATAGAGTTCTTCAAGACATAGCTAATCTAAAAGATTTTGCAGACAAAACTTTATATTCTGAAAGAATTTTCTGAGCTGGTCAATCAATACTGGCATGTAAAATTTTCAGGTATGTAATATAGTTAAATCTGAAATATCATAACCATAATAAATTTCATTCTCAATATAAGCCACTAATTTTGGTAACGTGGCCCCAAACGATACCTCCTGATTAACGTACAGTTAATTGATATTTCAACTTAACATTATTATGGAGCTTAGAACATCTGCCATGAATATGAGCAACTCACACATAAAACCAGAATAATTAATGCATTTACATGTCACTTGACAATATTATGAAATGTAAAGGTAAATATCCAGTCTAAGGTGATGAATATAAGGTTACCATGGAATGTTTAGGCAATGTAATATTAGAAGCTATTAAAAAAAGTCATTAGCAATGCTTTAAAATATATGTTTAGATATAGAATTGTTTTAAATACTAGTGACATTATATTGATAATGTTTGTCGTACATAAGTTAAGAACTGAACTTGATGTGGAGCATCAAGACTTAAGAAACACCTGTTACTTTATCAAAACATTCCATGGACAAAAAAAAGTTCAACTAGTGTCTAATATTTTAAATTCCATAATAAATATATTAATTACTGTTTACTAATAAGTACAGAAGCAAATAGGTAAATGTATAATTATAATAACAATAATTATAATGATGATGATGATAATTAATAATTGTAACTTATTATAATAAAACTTTTAAATAAAATAAAAATAAAATAAAATAATAATAAAGAAATAAAATGAAGTCAGGTTGTGATGCCTCCGTATACTGATACGGAGTTCCCTCACTGAACCACCGCAATCGAGAGACGCTGCAGGAGATAGTCAGTTGAACGAGGTTCCCCTATCTCCAGCCTGATCCGTCTACCCAGATCCCTTACCAAGGCCATCGACTTGGGGCCCAGCACTCCCATGGTCTCGATTGCAAGTGGAGAAAAGAAATGTCTGGGTGGAAGGCTACTATATTTATTTTATTTTCTCTCCTCTGCTGCGGCAGCCACTCTCCCTGGTGCTTCTTATTTGTGTTACCTATAATTTCTACCTCTATTAACTACACAAAATATCTTTCAATGTTATTGTTTTGTACAAAGTCTGTTGAAGTTTATTCATGTCTTATGCATACCAAGAACAACTGTAAACAAAATGTTCCTAAGTAAAATACTTGCAGAATAGAGAGTTGAAGACTGATTGTAATTTCTACTTCATTTCCAGGCAGGCCCTGCAATGTTAACAATGGATCTTACTATAGTAGCAATAATAATGAGTAAGTAAAAATGATTTTCATGGCAAATGTCAATTGCTCCTATGTATTGATTTAGGTTTATGTGTTGAAACAAATTCTATAAGAATATCAACACTTCCACCAAAAGGTCCTTATCGTGTAGGACAAACCGTACAATTATTTTGTGAAGTAGGCCAAAAAGAAAATGTTACTATCACATGGAATATATTCGCAAGTATCTATGGTGGTGGTAGTTATGCAACGCTTGGCAACAGTTTTAATTGGACATTTAATCAGTATTACTATATCCTACATTATTGCTTGTTCTATTGTAGAGTAACAGTTAATGGTACATTCATTGGCAAAGCTAAAAGAGTGATAGAAGTTCAAGGTAAGAAATAAGAGTAATTATTTAAGCTTGTGTGAGTTCTTGCATTTCAAGGGAGAGGATGGCCTTGCAATTAAAGAAAAAATATTTTGCCAACCTTTATGAGTCGTGTGTTAAATACAGACAGCAATCAAAGTTAAAAACGTATCTCATGTTATAGCTTCCACTGCTTGAAGGTGCTTGTTTTACTAAATTGAGGAAACTATTACACTAAAGATTTACTGCATAGTTTACTCATTTAGTAAAACATACTTAGTTTTACTTGACAGGAAACCTTAAGTAAAACATTGTACCATGTTTTACTGTAGTTTTACAGGTCTGTTTTTTTTACACCTTTGTTTTACTCATGGTTTACTGAAGGGTCCAAATGTTGTTAGTTAACTATTAAATGCATTTAACTAATTGTTTAGTTAACTTCTTGCATTATATTATTAAGCGAAATTAGAAAGCTAGGAACTGTAACTTGGCTGATGATTAATTGAAGAAGAATCCCTCATAAGCGCCAGCATATCCAGTGTGCATACCACTGCACAGTTTTATAACTGGTGTAGTTTTTTGCTTGATCACTCAGGTCCCAGGTCCTTCCAGAGAAAGACACAATTAGATAGTGACCCCACCTTGAGTTTATAATGTCCCTCCAACGGCATTGATGAAAATGTAGCTACGTTAAATGTTTGTTAGGCTATGTACTGTTGGGTAGATATAGGCGGCTCTGTGCATCGTGAACTACCTCCCTCAGGCCCTAAGTACTTCGCTGCGCTAGACGCTGGACCGTTAAAATAACGCTGTTTCCTCCCCAGCAGCCTCGCAAAGATACTGCATTATCTCATGGAAAACCCTTTTCCAGTTATGTGTAGGTAAGTATCGCCAGGTTAAATAAGTTAAAAACGCTTTACCATTAAAACTCTCGACTGGAAGTGGTCGTCTAAATTATTGTTGCGCGCTAGTCTACTGATTCGTAATACGGTACGCTACTGTGTCTTGGTGAACTTGAAGGAAGCTTTCGCTATCTACCCTGGCTTATGCTTCTGGGTAAGTAGTTTTATTGCTAGCAGTCTGTGTATTTTAGCTGCACAGGGTCACCCAGGTCATTTGTTTTTCCTGGTGAAGTTGTGTTTCCTGAACAATTTTTTCTAAGTTATGATAGTGATATTTTGTGGTAGTTTTAGTATGACAAGGGCTCGTCAGTTTGTTTGTTTCATAGTACTCTTGAAAATTTTCATTTCTTTGTGAGAAAGTGTGGGTGCATGTTGGAATGGTTTCTAGTTACTGAATTATTCTAAAACATGCTCCACCAAAATTATCCTCACTCATAGCTTTTTCCCATGGCCACCCTAACATCTTTTAGTGTGCTCCTGGACAATGAAGGGGAGATAATCATTGCATGCAACTCAACATATTATATTTTCTACTTTGTTTTAGGCCCATGGTTTCATGTAGTCTTGCTGGCCAGACCCTTTACCTAATCGCTCTGCTCAGAAGGGTCTGGTTACCCTAACGTATCTGTTTGGTATCTTTCCCCAGGATTCCGGGGGAATGTATAAAATGTGTATGTCTTACGTCAAATTTAAATGTGTGTGTCTATAAAATGTGCGTACAAATATTTTTAGCTAGTCCCACCAGTGTGCAGTGATGGGAAGAAAAAATGCCATTTTTCACATGCAGTTCATAGAATAAGACTAGGACAAGTCATAGGAGCCATGACAACCACTAAGGCCATAAGCAACTTGGCATGATACAGTATAGTATTGATGACCATTACCAAATGTAAGTCTTATGACCTCATAGAGGTAGTTGCAGGTCTTATAAGTCACGATGTGTGGGACTGGTAGACAGTTAATTTGCTAAAAAAAATTCAACAGACAATGTTGGTTGGTGGTTGTTGTTGTTGTTTTTTGTTTGTTTGTTTGTTAACCCTAAGAGTGCATGCACAAGAGGGTAGTAGTAGTTGCCCTGTCAGTCTGTCTGTCATGCTCTGATTTTGGAGATTACTGACTATTAACCGTTGATTTAGGTATAAACTTATTCAGAAAGAAGATTTAGGACCTTTTATTGTGCTACTTTTTTTTTTATTTGGGGCTAATTGTTGATGAAACGTGAAGCTTTCAGCTCCCTAGCGTCACATCATAATCACTTGAGCAAATAATTTCTTGCAGCCCGCAGTGTAGTTTGCTTTATGCTCAGGGAAGTTAACCAACGTATTTGAATGAAGTGAAGTTCACGTTGAAAAACTATAACAGTGAGTGTTTCTGGCTAGTTTAGCTTCTCTTATGAAGACAGCATTTCCATGTACTGTTTTCATTGCTTGAGCTATATTGATGCCTCATTAAAATAGCTAACAGATTGCTTTGTTCTTTTTGAAGGAGATTATATTATTATAATAGCTAGGTAATGTTTAATAGCACTGAGGGTTCGCACCTTTGGTGCTTCATTTGTTTTGTTTTTGTTTTGTTCTTATTCTTATTTAAAGCTTATCTGTATTATATAATTTATAGCCAGTACACAATGTTTTTTGTATGGTAGTCAAGGTGGTGTAGTTTCACTGAATACACACCCATCCTTCTGCTGTAGCTCAAGTACGCAAGCACACAATCATACACACCCACTCATATACACAGTCCTAGGGGAAAAGGCTTGTGATGTGCTTCAGTAAAAAAAAATTGACATATAAGGTGAAAGGGTAAAAATTCATCTTCATAAAAATCATCATGCACAATTTGTTTAAACAATTTACACGGCCGACTTAATTAAATTAGCGTACGAGACCACTCACAGCAATTTTTGGGACTTAAAAAAAACAAACAAGCTTTTCCAAGGAATTATTGCGCTGTATAAATTCTAACTCTATATAAGACTTGCTTACTAACAAAAGAAACAGGAAGGAACCTAAGAAGCTTAACACATAAAGCAGCAAATGTATATTTATTGTTTGTTCTTAGCTAGTCAGCACATATAACACACAACACTCTCACATGCACGCGTTCACTGGATATATACCAACACAAAATTTACAGTGTAGTCTCTTGGTGGCTTGGGCAATGAATTTTCAAGTATGAACAGTGATGACAAACAGCGCGTTTTTAACCAAGGTAACGAATGAACACAACAAATGTGAGTCAAAGTACATACATACGTCCAATCATATATGATATATACAATAATATATCCCTGATTTTTTGTGTTGTCCCTGATAGTGTCTCACTCGCTGCCAAATTGCATATATAATTACCACGGTTGAGCTTTGTATGTGTGTGCGTGTTTGCATGACTTTTAACTTCATTCTCATAATTCTACCACTGCTCTGCATTTTATCACGTGATGCCAGGAATGATTCTCTCTAAGACTGTTGCTAGCTGTACTAACTTTAGGGATGATGTTTCAGCCTTCATGGCTTGAAGCCGTAGTACTAGTGGCTAGACCCATCGGTTTTCTTCCTAACCACAGTTATATGGTATTGTTCTATCTTGTGTAAAACCAGGGTTGTTTTTTTTCAGGGAGCGGAGGGGTGGGGGCTTGTACATCTTCTTAAATCTAGTTTGCCGCCCTTCCCCCACCCCTTAGGGATTAAAGACATCCTAAAATTAATTGTACTCAATATTTACAAGAAAAAAAAAAAAGAATACATTGAGATATGATTTTTTTTTTCTTCCAAATGTCAATTAGTCATCATTAGATAACTGTGGCTAACCTAAATCTTAGTCTAATTAACCCTCAGCGCGCATGCGCGTGAGGGTTACAGTACTCACTTTGTCTGTCATTCATTCATTCATTCAGTCAGTCAGTGTGTCACTCTGTCAGCAGCGGATCTCGATGATGGACGGCTTTCAGGCTAAAAAAATTATATCAAGTTAGGGTATTCTATTATTTAAGTGCCTTTAATGTGCCAAATTTTTTGTTTTGAATTTAAATATCTAGAAAACACGAGTCAAATTTAGGCCGTTACAAGCTTTACCTTGCGCGGGTCACGCCCCCTTTATACTCAAGCCACGTCACGTGAGCTACCGACCTTTTTTTTTCATTCTGTCACTCTGTCTGTCAACAGGGCACTTCTGGAAGGTAGGAACCAGCCAGGCTCTGAAAGCGGCATCAAACAGCAGAAGTAAGTTCCTTTAATATGCCAGAATTTTGATTTTGGACTGAAAAAAGCGAGTCTTTCCAGAGCCGTGCCATCGTAGGCTTACAGCGGGAACCGCTCCTTAAAACACTTGCTTGTCACGTGAGCCAGCTTGCAGGTTGCAAATCACTTTTAAATAGCTAACAATTACGTGGGTTCAGAGTGAGGTGTTGCGTTGAGTAGTCGTTGAGTGAGCAAGTAAGTACCCTAATCAAGTAAGTACCCTAATAGTTGCTGGTTCGAATCCTCGTCGACAATATATTTTTTTTCATCTTTTTTTTTTATTTTTTATTTTTTATTTTGTCTTCTTGCCTTATTTTTCTTTATTTTCCTCTTTCTTCCTACTGTTATTATTTCTTTCCTACCTTTTCCTTTTATTTTTTTCTAACTAGCGCTGAGGGTTTGCACTTCAGTGCTCTAGTTTAATCAGCGTCATTTGTAATAAACTTCTTTCCGTATGAGCAGCGTAAGGCAGACTGTGGCAAGTGCATTGGGGATGCTTAGCCTGTATTATCTATTGTGCTGCTCAATTATGACACTGAGCAGTAATATCTTTTAAGGAAATGATTTCTTTGTGATTTCATCAATTGGTAAACTTTTGTGGCTTTTTTGTTGTCCAGGGGCATGGAAGATTATTTGGAATAGGGAGGCTCCACTGTACTTGAGTTAGACAGGGAAGTACTTTGCTTCCCTTTGCTCCCCTCCCCCCATCATCCACATGCACACACACACACACACACACACACACACACATCACACTCGCAACACACACACACACACATATCCCAGATATTAGTTTGACTTTCGTGGAGACATTTGCCCCAATTTTTCATAAAGTTTTGTGGTAGTTAATATAAATATAATATAATATGGAAGGTGTAAATTTTAACAACTTCTGCTGTACTAAACTAGCCTGTTTAATGTCTACAAGTGTTGGAATTACAAGCACGAAACACAAATCCGATAATCTTGAATTATGTTGAGCTAGTTTTACTTGAGACATACACTTTCAATGTAGGAGTGTGAAGTGGCAGGTGTAATAGTGCAGTGACTACTCCACTGGTGTACACGTGATGACTCCTGGACTTCAAAACTAGAGGTGAGGAACTCTAGAATGACTTCTTAACTCCAATAACAAGAAAGAGGCCTTTTGAAATTATTTTCTTATTTACTATATTTTATTACTCATTCTAATTGACTTGTGAATATTTCCATTTAATGCACACTTAGACAACCTGAAATATATAGGGAGCGACTTAGAGTCTGAACTTTTAGAACTCTTGTCACTTCATTTACTAACAGAATAATCCTTGGAAACCATTTGTATGTGTGGCGGGACACACACACACACACACACACATTATATTGATTCAACTCTTCATTTGTAAAGTATTGAATTCAAATGAAAGGTGAAGAGTTCCCAGATCATTTGGTCAATGACCTGATGATAGCCATGCACAATCACCTGGTCTCACACGCGCACACACATAGCTACAGTAATGAAGTAAATGAAAGTGAAAGAAGAAAAGTAATGGTACACATGATAGTTAGTCATTTGTTACACAGGGCTGGGAGTCAAGTATTTCTATGGTCCTGTGATTTCCAGATAATATAAGATTCATTAACCCTTTCACCGCCAAGTTTATGACGACCAGTTCGGTAACATGAAAATGTAACTAGTGATGTTCTTGAGCACAAATAGCGAGCGAGCCTAATACTACACTGGAGTGTTAGACGTTTAGTTTTAACTTCTAATATTCAAGCTACTAAAAAAGTGTTAGACGTTTGGTTTTAACTTCTAATATTCAAGCTACTAAAAAAAGTGGAGTTTTTTAATTATGTATTATACGGTAAAGGCATTCAATGCCATAGTAACCACACCCGAAACTATTTGAATTGAAACAAAAAGCCAAGTCACGTTCTTTAAACTTTTTCTTTGGAATATTCTTAGTAATTGTTGTAACGCACAATACTTTCACATAACTGAACATACGTACGCAAGACTTACCTTCGTGGTAAGTCTAGTTGACAATGAAAATTCAAGTAAATACTGTTGCTTAGGGCTTATAACTACACCGCAACTAACTCGATAGAAATGGAACTCCAGTAAGTTTTTGAGTTTAAACTGCACCCACAAAAAAATTCAAAGTGTCAGTAAACAATTCAATTTCTAGGGTGATACGGGTAATGGTTAAACCGGAGGATACTGTTTAGTGATGTTTGGAACGGGGTCGAACGCTGAGGCAACTCGAAATTACGAGAGGGTCAAAGTACAAAATGACATACGTACGTCCAAACATATAAACAAACAAACATTCCCGGTTTTCAATTGTGTTACCCCTGAGAGTGTCTCGCTCGCTCCGCTCACTAATAATATTTTATTTTTTAATTTTTTTCCTGTAGGCAACTGGGTATTTTCAGGCACTTTTCATGACCATTACCAATTCTGGAATAGCAGCATGGCACCACTAGAAGTAGTGTGGCTGTCCATGTCTTACGAGTCACTATAAGTCTTAAACGAAGAGGTCGCATATTAAGGCGGTGTAGCTGGGGACATGTTCCGCTATAAGTGAAAAATGGCTGACACGCCCCCTTGTTTTAAAATATTGGTGTGGCCATTGCCGTACCTGTTCCGACTCCCCTGTGATATGTGACTCGAGTAACTCGCCGTCATTTGGCTATTATTACAGTCCTGTAATCATTATGAGTGCATACATATTACACCCTGAGTATACTTGTCTCTGCCCACTTTTATCTTGTAATACCACGTAATGTATCCATGTGTGTCCGTGCGATGCGTACTATATAACCAATTGAACATGTCAATCTCTACTGGCATTCACGACCTGTTGGTACTCATTCCTATAGTAGTATTATGATTTAGTACAATACATTATTCTAGTAAAGATGTATTTGCAATAGATTTTAAGTAATTATACACTACTGGCTATTCAATTCCATTTAGTGCACACTATGTGCACTTGAAGTTATATAGAGTGAAACTTATAGTTTAAAATTTTGGACTATTATCACTAATTTCTTTCCACATTCAGAATATTTTTTGAAATCTTGTGTACATATACACGCACACACACATGTGCACATACATGTGTGATGAGTATACTGCCAATGTGTATACCCATTTTGTGCTGTAATGGGCTTCCTGTATCACCTAGGTGAATAATGATTTGGTGTAAGAAGGTTTGAACATGTAGGTGATGAAGTGTGTGTGCATGTGTTCTATAGTGTTCATGTGGTGCACAAAAGTATCATTTCCTCCATTGTACAACTTATATTTATTGGATTAGCCACACCCATACGTAAGTACATATAATCAATCAGATCTGGTTATAATCATGCATTTTGCGGGTGTGTTTTTCTGGCATATCAGTTAGCAGTTTTTACCTCCTTTGCCATTGCTTCAAAGTTCAATGTTAACAACTATGGTTCAATCCTTGGCAAGGACACTTTTTTTTCCTCCATTTTTTATTTTTTATTATTATTATTATTTTGTTGTTGTTGTTGTTGTTGTTGTTTTTTTAACTGGGCATTCTTCTTTTCTTTTGTCCCTTTTTCTTTGCACTCTGGCTTCTAGTTTTAGTTTATGATTTTAGCCCAACAGTACACTTCAGCATTAACTCTCAGTGACCTACTGCACTCACAACAAGCTAAGGCCACGAACAAGACAATATACTTTTTCACAGAACTATTGACACAATAATTAAATGATGATCAATTCTTTAAATATGATTGATCAATAATATGAATTAATTTTACTCATTTTGAAGCTTATAAAGCAATACCAATATGTACTACATGTGCACAGTCTGTAAAGCAATGAAAATATAGTAACATTTGTCATACCAGATTTTTAAATATCACACCAAGGTTAAATTGTTTTGACGTTTGTCTGAGCATTGACGTATAGTTATCATCCACACTGCATACATACATACATACATACATACATACATTCACATATACTTATTAATAATTATCCGCACACTAGCGCAGCAGAGTAAAATGATAGCATTCTTTTAATTGTCCATAATATATTTTATTCCATGCTCGATATCTTCACAATAATATTTTCAAGTTTATGACCCATGGCATATTTCACAATATCACACGCTGAATTGCACAAGCTCATTACCTTCAAATACACTGGTAGTACTGTAGCAATCACCAATCTTACTAGTTCCCCAGCTATCTTTCTCTACAAGAACTATCTATCCAGGTCAAAGCAGCCAATAAACATTGGCTAACAGTGTGGAAGAGCCCCTTTTGAACTAACACTACCAACTTTACAAGCTTAGTTTGCAGTGAAGATATATATTTATCTAGCATAGAGTATACACAGGTGTAGCAAGATAATTCATTCTGCAAGCTTTATTTTCGCTCATCTTTGGCTCATGAAAATAAGTCAGCCTGCTCATGAAATGTCTCACCACATCATGCTTGCTCATGTAACAATTATTATATGTGTGTGTATTGTATGTCCGTAAGTTTGTGGCAGCACTATTACAGTTTGGATTTTGTGTCTGTTGTTACTGCCTGGGCCAAATAGCTGAGAGTTAGGCAGCAGTAATTTTGGAATCAGCATGCAGAGAGTCTCAGCACTCAATTAAGACTGCTATTGCCGATTATAGTGACACTGTACTCAATCATTGGCAACTCTTCACCACAGCTATTCCACCTCATGCAGAGATCCTTTTAAGCACATTGCATGGGCATATAATATGTGTGTGTGTTTTCTGTGAAATATTTCTATTGTTTTTCAACTAAGGCAAGACTATGGTTGTGGTAAGGTAATGAACACAGTTGTAGTCATGAAATGAGTACTGGCATATTATTTTCTAGGTGGCAGTTAATTGCATTTGCTGAGTTATTGTGTATCAACTGTAGCAGACTTAAAAAATAAAAAATAAAAGCTGTAGCACTCACATCCGGTTGTTAAATAACCAAAACCTCGCTTGGTTTCAATCAAACTGTCAATCTCATGCCATCACCAAGGTAGGTGGTCTCAATGATCAAAGGTCATCTTTATTCTATATTATTAATAGATGGATATTTTTAGTGTAACAGGTGTTCTAGTACATATCTGAGTATTTATAATTGTGATGTCAAAAATTTATAATCCACCAAAAGTATATATACATATTTTTTATTGTGTGTGTGTGTGTGTGTGTGTGTGTGTCAAGATGATGGAGGGACAGGACGCGATTTGAATAGAGAGAGTAGACGTGGTACATGACCCCACAGGACAGGAGTAGCTGGAGGGGAAAGTGAACAGCAGGGATGGAGAACGAGGCAAAGAGAGGGCTGGAGAAGGAAGAGCAGAGAAGGAAGACTGCTGCTCAACTATATAGATGTACATGTGCCCATAAAAAGCCACTCTTGCTAACGGATCTTCCAGACCAAGAATGAATTGCCCCCCCTCAAGATGACTGGAAAAGACACCATGAACATTCCAGCTTAACTTGTTAATTTACACCTGTTGTCATGCATTCTATCATATCCCACTTCATTTGTACACTTCTTTTTGAACTCACAATCATCAATTTAGTTTCATGTCATTAATTTGTTTTCTAATATACTTAGACTTTGATACACTATGGCGGTTGCTATAACTTTATCAAATGTAAAGAAGAGCACCGAAGTGCAGCCCCAGCGAAATTCTAGTAATAATAACATACCCTACGCTGCGACCAGTGAAGAAACCATATATTTCAAATAGTTTAACTCCCAGATTCCTCCACGTTATTGGAAACACTAACTCAACTCATTTAAAATTCAGTTGTAACATACATGCAGGTGAGAGATTTATTAAGTTATAATACTGATCTCTTGAATGAGATGTATGAATAATATACTGTTGTATACTGCCTTCTAATGGCTAAGAATTTCATAACCGGGCATGTGATTCAAGAAAAAATAAAAATGACCTGACTGAAAAACACCTAATACACATGAATGTATCCATTATTAATAACATAGTATAGCTACAAAGACCAACCTAGGAGTCATGCTCAGGCATGTAGCGTTTAGTGTGGTGTAACTGTGGATAACACAATTTGCATCATAGCATAGTATAGTTTGGAGAAGTGACATGGTGTTCAAGGTGACTTTCATATTAATCTTACTATCATTTTTTGAAAGTAACATCTTAGGCAATGCAATTAAAAGTACTGCTTGTTATGTCAGTAGCAGATGTTTTAGTTGAATTAACGATCACTGGAGGCATGCAGAATACTCAACTCAGAAGTCTGGTCAGTAGAGCTATAAAACTTTCACTATATCAATCACTAAAAACTATATCAAACAAACTTTTAACTTTATTTAAGAAGCTAACATTAGTAACAATTATCAAATATTAATAAATAATAATAAAATAATAATAATAATAACCATTTTTAAATTATTAAAAATCCAAGGATGGATAGGCACAACCCAAAACGGCTGCGGCATTCCCAGCTGAACTGCCACTGAGAGTTTCTGAAGGAAGTAGCTAGTACCACATAGTTCACCAGTTGCCAGAGACACATCTGCCTAGTGTCTGGACAGGTGGCATCATCCTATACAAAAGGTCTTCCAGCATTCCATGGCACTAAAATCATGCAATTCGGTCATTTACCATTGGATCTGGAAAAGCCAGGAGGTTTCAATCTAGAGGGGACTTTAGCAGCTGACTAAGCAGGTGGATGATATCATTTAAAACAGTTTACTTAGAATGTCTGCCTACACTGAACTTGCAGCTCAGCCCATGAGTCCCAAGAGGAGACATTTGCATGAATATTTATAAGAGATAATGAAGGGTTTATCAGAACACTTTAAAGATGCTTTATCTTGAGAGAGGGCAATATATATTATATATACATATATGTCTGCAGTCTCACAGTTTCTCTCTCCCCCCCCCAAAAAAGCTAACGAGCTTAATACTGTCCCACTTACGAAACATCAGCGAACTTTCCGATTGTTTTTTTTTTAAAGTAACTGTAACTATAGCAACAGTCCACGCCTTCTGAGATTGGCCATGCTTTTGCTACCGCGTGCGCTCTGGATGGAGTTTGATGCTAGGAGTGTCTGGTGAATATGAAAGAGACTGCGATAGCAACGCTAGAAGAAGGTTAGGGGTTTCGTGGGGAGTTTGAAACTGCATACAAACTAGCTCTTGTGAGACTAGTGACTGTACAGCATTAGTGTTACTTTGGCTCTTGCTAATAATAGTAAAATTTTGTACCCTGAGCTTTCTTTATTATTTGGATAGGTGATGTAGCAAAGAGATTAGTAGTGTTTAGTTTTCTAGTTGCACTTACGTTTAATTATGTGTATAGTGTGTATGGTCTCATTTTATAGGACCACACACACAACATGAAATGTTTCTTAAAAATAGTAATTTAGATTGACACTAAGTGAAACCTATCTAGTCTATCCCACTCAAGTGATATTGAAGTGTAGTATAGCTTAAGGATGCTAAAGTAAACTTATTTCTAGTTTAAATGATCAGGTAAAAAAATTAAGATCACAGAAATATCTGATGATTTACTCCATATAGCGACTGAATTATGTTAAACATTAGTAATAAGAATAACTATTTTTATTTAGTTTTGCCAAATACCAAGATGGTCTTATTCTACCGTGTATCTGCTATAAGTATTAAGAAAAGAAGAAAAATGAAGGAAAAAACCACTTGCAAGCTGCTGTAAGTATGGAAGCCTGTATTGTAGTGTAGACTTCCAAGCGATTTTTATTTCATTTTGTGATTGCGTATTACATAACTTGAAATATTCTTTAGGAATAGTGTTTACAATTTTTGATATAGATCACTTTTATTCTTCACAAGTTGTAGCCACTCACCTTCCTTTAGATGAATTGCACCTGTAGCATGTCTTCATTTGTGCAATGTATAGCTGGCCTGATGGTGTACTAAATTATAGTGTGAATTGAAACCACATTTCTTGTTTCTCATCAACTATATTGGAAATTGCGATAATGTAGTTGACCTATAGGAAAAATATTGAAATGGTATATAACAAGTATGAGGTAGTAGGGGTGTGGTTAAAGCAGTGGGCTTGACCTGCATAATAAATTTTGAAGTGGCTGTATCACCCAGGAAGGTGCAGATGAGAAACAAGGTATTTTGTTTGTTTGGCCTAAAATAAACTAAGACTTGATTCCATAATGAGGAAGAGGTCTGTCCGCAAGTAATGTTTTTTCATTATTTGTTTGGTACACTAATGTTTTTACACCTTCAATAGTTGCAGTGTGTGCATGCATTGTGTTACAGAGTTCAGTCTCTGAGCTGTATATGATGTATGTGGTTGTATGTGGTTAGATGTGGTGGCTTGTACCTGGACATAGCAGCTGTAATTTATTTTGTGAAGTTGACACTGTAACTACACTTTCTCCACTACATATACAATTCAATTCATTGAAGTGAGATGTGTCAGGAGGTGTACCCAGGTATGTATGTGATTTATGATCAATGATCATGACCCACAAAGGTTTAAATTTCAGTCTGCTATCAAAATGCATTTAATTACAATGAATTATGGTCTAAGGACATAGAGCTGTGTGTGTAATGTATATAATAGGGTATGTGGGTTGTGTTGGTCTGCAAATGATGGTGATTAACCCTCAGCGCTCATGCATGAGAGGGTTATAGTAGTCATCCTGTCTGTCTGTCTGTCAGTCTGTCACGCTCTGATTTTGGAGATTACTGACAATTAACTGTTGATTTACTGCTGTGGCATTCTTTTTCTGCGTTTTTGCAACTCAGTTATTGTTGCGTACCATTTAGAACAAAAACACCTGCCCAAATCCGGAATTTAAACGGCATGCGTAAATCAAGTGCACGCTCGGTGGTTACATGCACTCGATATACATAGTACGGTGTTGTACAAAATAGTCGTTGTACAAAATAGTCGGTATTAACTACATTCCAGTTTACAGCCAACAAAGGCAGCTGTACCTCATAATTGTCTTGCCATGATGCTCCCACATTAATTTTGTGACCTGTGTTAACGTTTGGTGAGAAACCGGTAATACCGTGTGACTACAATTGAAACATTGTCTCTATGGTATAGAGCTTTTGTCAAAGTGCAATGATAATATCGGTATATCTCCCAGCTGTACTACCATATGCTATTGGACAGATGGACCAGATTTTGGGAAATAGAGTTTATCATTATTTCTGAGGAGGTAGCATAGGGTAAGTGTGTGCACACACTCACGCTAGAGACTACTTGTGACTGTGAGCCCTATAAGTAAGACGTAAGCCTCAATTGGGAAGGTATGTGGTCCCTTTGTTTTAGTTTCATGTAGTTATGTTTTAGGTGATTGGAAGATTTTATGATCATGACCAGTGCATAACTAATTACGTGACATCTGTGTGACCTTTGAGTTGCTATTATGTAGGGTGAGAGGAATAACAGGAGACACATTGTGTTTATATGGCCTTAAAATGAAAAAACAAAAACAAAACAGGTTGCTGGTTTTATTATAAGTCATTATAGATATGGTACAGGTGAAGGCTTGACTTGGTTATTACATATGGCACCATATGTATCAGTTGCATGGTATTATACAGTTCAGGATTGACTGTTGTCACATGGTAAAGGCACATGTATCAGTTCAGTGGTGTTGTGAGTGTTCTATTGAAAATCTTGTGTTAGACTTCCTAGCCTTTTGCAAAGATTTGAGGCAGTGGTTTATGCTCCATTCATCTGTAATGTCCACCAGTGTTAATTTACTAATTTCTTGTCTGCTCACAAGCCTCAAGCATATGTGATGATAACCATTAGGCGTACCTGAGGTTCTGGTTGGCTTTGTGTTCGTTCCTGCATTTAGCTACTCCTTATGAAGATAACATTTACATCTACCAGTTTCATTGCTGGAGCAGTATTGATACTTGACTAGGAATAGCCAAATATATTATTATTCTTGTGGCCTGAGAAATGATTTTGTAGAAGCTAGTTAGTGCATAGTAGTGCTGAGGGTTCATGAGTAGGTGCTTCAGTTATATAATAGCTAGGTTTTTTTTTTTTTTTTTTATTTTTTTTTTTTTATTTTTATTTTTTTTTTATTTTTTGCTAAGCTCACCAATAGTTATTGAATATTTACTATTTGTGATGTAGGAGTCTAATTCAGTATGGATAATACGCAACGAATTTCACGTCTCATTCTGTTGTCATGAGCTCCTACTGGGTAAGAAGCTACTTACTGGCTTTATGGATGTGTATTTGTTGGCCAGATCTCTACATGAGTCATCAGTATATTTACCAAATTCTATAGAGTATTTTATCTAATGACCAGTTTAGTTTAAGCTACAAGATTTAACTTAATCTTGCTGGCAATGTCATTCACCTGCTAATTGTCATATCATAGTCCTGGTGATTATCCTTTACCTGCTAATTTTATTATTATGGATTCAAGTGACCTGTTAAACGTAGAGGTCGTTTTTATAATTCAATGCTATTCTTCGTACGGGAAATCTGTGGCCTCGTATACCACATTCTGAACTCCTTTCGGAGGTCCGGGTATAAATGGAAGAATCCCAGGCATGCCCTTTTACCTATTCAAATTAAAATAAAGTCAAGAGAACCCTCCATTATACGTAGCTCACTATCCTTTCAAGTCAATCCACACCATGTTTACAGCAAGTGCCCTAACTAAAAAACAGCTATATGTAATCATTTTTGCGAGTAATACTCAAGTCCATCTATTAATGCCATGTGTATGTACCAAAGTATTTTTTGATTGAAGATGAACCCTCAGGATAGTATCTTGGAGAACTCTGACAGCACGCTGTATATCTTTTGCAGTTGAATTAGCTGCGTCAATGGCAAACAGTACTTTTTCATTTCTATTTAGATCCCGCCATTTGTTCTTGTTTTTTCCCTTGTTTTTTATTTTATTTCGTCTTCTAAGATGCTCATGACTTTGTTTCCAAGCTTTTGTGTGCGCTAAGTTGCTGTAATGCTACTAAAGGGGAGTCGGTGACAAAAACTGTCAGCGCCCATTTTCCACTTATCGCGAAATATGTCCCCGGCTACCCCCCTTTTATACGACACCTTCGTGTTTAAGAAACTAGTTAATA
>WLWD01000811.1_pt1 | contig 57175 bp, 32 predicted proteins | sample 6712731 | NCBI WGS metagenome assembly WLWD01 (sample SAMN12718690, study PRJNA576275) | sponge metagenome | isolation source: marine sponge | host: Mycale hentscheli | place: New Zealand: South Island, Marlborough, Capsize Point | collected 2014-11-01 | reverse complement strand
ACAAATTGAAAATAACTGCAGGAATAACAAAAGATCGGGCCTAAATAAGGAAACGATCCACAATATACTAGCTCAAGATATATTTCAACTATTAACTAGTTTCTTAAACATGAAGGTGTCGTATAAAAGGGGGGTAGCCGGGGACACATTTCGCGATTAGTGGAAAATGGCCGTTGACAGTTTTTGTCACCGACTCCCCTTTAGTAGCATTACAGCAACTTAGCGCACACAAAAGCTTGGAAACAAAGTCATGAGCATCTTAACAGAAGACAAAATAAAAATAAAAAACAAGGAAAAAAACAAGAACTAATGGCGGGATCTAAATAGAGATGAAAAAGTACTGTTTGCCATTGACGCAGCTAAATTCAACTGCAAACGATATACAGCGTGCTGTCTGAGTTCTCCAAGATACTATCCTGAGGGTTCATCTTCAATCAAAAAATACTTTGGTACATACACATGGCATTGATAGATGGACTTTTACTTGCAAAAATGATTACATATAGCTGTTATTTAGTTAGGGCACTTGTTGTAAACATGGTGTGGATCGACTTGAAAGGATAGTGAGCTACGTATAATGGAGGGTTCTCTTGGCGCAGCTACTTTATTTTAATTTGAATAGGAGCTAGAGGTAAAAGGGCATGCCTGGGATTCTTCCATTCATACCCGGACCTCCGAAAGGAGTTCAGAATGTGGTATAGGAGGCCACAGATTTCCCGTACGGAGAATAGCATTGAATTATAAAAACGACCTCTACGTTTAACAGGTCACTTGAATCCTCCATAATAATAAAATTAGCAGGTAAAGGATAATCACCAGGACTATGATATGACAATTAGCAGGTGAATGACATTGCCAGCAAGATTAAGTTAAATCTTGCAGCTTAAACTAAACTGGTCATTAGATAAAATACTCTATAGAATTTGATAAATATACTGATGACTCATGTAGAGATCTGGCCAACAAATACACATCCATAAAGCCAGTAAGTAGCTTCTTACCCAGTAGGAGGAGCTCATGACAACAGAATGAGACGTGAAATTCGTTGCTTATTATCCATACTGAATTAGACTCCTACATCACAAATAGTAAATATTCAATAACTATTGGTGAGCTTGGCAAAAAACAAAAACAAAAAAACAACCTAGCTATATATATATAACTGAAACCTACTCATGAACCCTCAGCACTACTATGCACTAGCTAGCTTCTACAAAATCATTTCTCAGGCCACGAGAATAATAATTCATTTGGCCATTCCTAGTCAAGTATTAATACTGCTCCAGCAATGAAACTGGTAGATGTAAATGTTATCTTCATAAGGAGTAGCTAAACATGCAGGAACACAAAGCCAACCAGAACCTCAGGTACGCCTAATGGTTATCATCACATATGCTTGAGGCTTGTGAGCAGACAAGAAATTAGTAAATCAACACTGGTGGACATTACAGATGAATGGAAGTGATAAAACCATAAACCACTGCCTCAAATCTCTCTGCACAAGGCTTAGGAAGTCTAACACAAGATTTTCAATAGAACACTCACAACACCACTGAACTGATACATGTGCCTTTACCATGTGACAACAGTCAATCCTGAACAGTCTAATACCATGCAACTGATACATATGGTGCCATATGTAATAACCAAGTCAAGCCTTCACCTATACCATATCTATAAACTTATAATAAAACCAGCAACCTGTTTTGTTTGTTTTTTCATTTTAAGGCCATATAAACACAATGTGTCTCCTGTTATTCCTCTCACCCTACATAATAGCAACTCAAAGGTCACACAGATGTCACGTAATCAGTTATGCACTGGTCATGATCATAACATCTTCCTCCAATCACCTCAAACATAACTACACGAAACTAAAACAAAGGGACCACATACTTTCCTCCAATTGAGGCTTACGTCTTACTTATAGGGCTCACAAGTAGTCTCTAGCATGAGTGTGTGCACACACTTACCCTATGCTACCTCCTCAGAAATAATGATAAACTCCATTTCCCAAAATCTGGTCCATCTGTCCAATAGCATATGGTAGTACAGCTGGGAGATATACCGATATTATCATTGCAATTTGACAAAAGCTCTATACTGTAGAGACAATGTTTCAATTGTAGTCTCACGGTATTACCGGTTTCTCACCAAACATTAGCACAGGTCACAAAATTAATGTGGGAGCATCATGGCAAGACAATTATGAGGTACAGCTGCCTTTGTTGCCTGTAAACTTGGCTATAACGTAAAGCTGGGCTGTATACTGGAATGTAGTTAATACGGACTATTTTGTACAACGACTATTTTGTACAACACCGTACTATATATATCGAGTGCATGTAACCACCAAGCGTGCAATTGATTTACGCGTGCCGTTTAAATTCCGGATTTGGGCAGGTGTTTTTGTTCTAAATGGCGCGCAACAATAACAGAGTTTGCAAAAACGCAGAAAAAGACTGCCACAGCAGTGCTGAAGAAATTGTGGACATTGGTACTGTTTGCCAGTTCTATCGCTGCTAAGCATGGTAACATTTCTAATCTGCTCATTCATCTGTCTTCATAAGAAAAGAAGCTAAACTGGCCAGAAACACTCACCAGTATACATTTATAATGCAATACTTGACTTCTTTCAACTCCGTTAACTTTCCCTATAAAGCAAACTACATCAATGTCTGCAAGAAATTATTTGCTCACGTGATTATGATGTGATGCTAGGGGGCGTTGCCACAAAAGCTGGTACCTACACAGAGCTGAAGCTTCGCATTATCTCAAGAATCAGCCCTAATTTTAAAAAAAGCATAATAAAAGGTCTTAAATTTAAATCGTCATTGTGAGTACCATACCTAAATCAACAGTTAATTGTCAGTAATCTCCAAAATCAGAGCGTGACAGACCGACAGACAGACAGACAGACAGGATGACTACTATAACCCTCTCACGCATGAGCGCCGAGGGTTAATCACCATCATTTGCAGACCTACACAACCCACATACCCTATTATATACATTACACACACAGCTCAATGTCCTTAGACCACAATTCATTGTAATTAAATGCATTTTGATAGCAGACTGAAATTTAAACCTTTGTGGGTCATGATCATTGATCATACTTGTGCGTAAAAAAATAGCCTCAAATAAATCACATACATACCTAGGTACACCTCCTGACACATCTCACTTCAATGAATTGAATTGATGTATGTAGTGGAGAAAGTGTAGTTACAGTGTCAACTTCACAAAATAAATTACAGCTGCTCAGGTTTTCCAGGTACAAGCCACCACATCTAACCACATACAACCACATACATCATATACAGCTCAGAGACTGAACTCTGTAACACAATGCATGCACACACTGCAACTATTGAAGGTGTAAAAACATTAGTGTACCAAACAAATAATAATAAACATTACTTGACAACAGACCTCTTCCTCATTATGGAATGAAGTCTTAGTTTATTTTAGGCCAAACAAACTAAATACCTTGTTTCTCATCTGCACCTTCCTGGGTGATACAGCCACTTCAAAATATATTATGCAGAGGTCAAGCCCACTGCTTTAACCACACCCCTACTACCTCATACTTGTTATATATATACCATTTCAATATTTTTCCTATAGGTCAACTACATTATCGCAATTTCCAATATAGTTGATGAGAAACAAGAAATGTGGTTTCAATTCACACTATAATATAGTACACTACCAGGCCAGCTATAAAACGTGGTCCATTGCACAAATGAAGACATGCATCTAAAGGAAGGTGAGTGGCTACAACTTGTGAAGAATAAAAGTGATCTATATCAAAAATTGTAAACACTATTCCTAAAGAATATTTAAAGTTATGTAATACGCAATCACAAAATAAAATAAAAAGTCTTTTGGAAGTCTACACTACAATACAGGCTTCCATACTTACAGCAGCTTTCAAGTGGTTTTTTCCTTCATTTTTCTTCTTTTCTTAATACTTATAGCAGATACACGGTAGAGTGAGACCATCTTGGTATTTGGAAAAACTAAATAAAAATAGTTATTCTTATTACTAATGTTTAACTGGCTAGTCAATAATTCAGTCGCTATAGCTATGGAGTAAATCATCAGATATTTCTGAGATCTTAATTTTTTCAAAGCTTCTATTACAGTTAGCTAAATTTTACCTGATCATTTAAACCTGGCTCTGTTCGAAATAAGTTTACTTTAGCATCCTTAAGCTCTACTACACTTCAATATCACTTGAGTGGGATAGACTAGATAGGTTTCACTTAGTGTCAATCTAAATTACTATTTTTAAGAAACATTTCATGTTGTGTGTGTGGTCCTATAAAATGAGACCATACACACGATACACATAATTAACCATAAGTGCAACTAGAAAACTAAACACTACTAATCTCTTAGCTACATCACCTATCCAAATAATAAAGAAAGCTCAGGGTACCAAATTTCACTATTATTAGCAAGAGCCAAAGTAACACTGATGCTCGTACAGTAACTAGTCTCACAAGAACTAGTATGTACGCAGTTTCAAACTCCCCACGAAACCTCTAACCTTCTTCTAGCGTTGCTATCGCAGTCTCTTTCATATTCACCAGACACTAGCAAACTCCATCTAGAGCGCACGCGGTAGCAAGGCCAATCTCAGAAGGCGTGGACTGTTGCTATAGTTACAGTTACTTAAACAACTATCGGAAAGTTCGCTGATATTTCGTATATTAAGCTCGTCAGTTATTTTAGCTTTTTTGGGGGGGGGGAGAGAAACTGTGGGACTGCAGACATATATATATATATTGCCCTCTCTCAAGATAAAGCATCTTTAAAGTGTTCTGATAAACCTGTCAACATTCAGTTCATTATCTCTTATAAATATTCATGCAAATGTCTCCTCTTGGGACTCATGGGCTGAGCTGCAAGTTCAGTGTAGGCAGACATTCTAAGTAAACTGTTTTAAATGATATCATCCACCTCCTCAGTCAGCTGCTAAAGTCCCCTCCAGATTGAAACCTCCTGGCATGGTAAATGACCAAATTGCATGATTTTAGTGCCATGGAATGCTGGAAGACCTTTTGTATAGGATGATGCCACCTGTCCAGACACTAGGCATGTGTCTCTGGCAACTGGTGAAGTATGTGGTACTAACTACTTCTTTCAGAAACTCTCAGTGGCAGTTCAGCTGGGAATGCCGCAGCCGTTTTGGGTTGTGCCTATCCATCCTTGGATTTTTAATAATTTGAAATGGTTATTATTATTATTTTATTATTATTATTATTTATTAATTGATAATTGTTACTAATGTTAGCTTCTTAAATAAAGTTAAAAGTTTGTTTGATATAGTTTTTAGTGATTGATATAGTGAAAGTTTTATAGCTCTACTGACCAGACTTCTGAGTTGAGTATTCTGCATGCCTCCAGTGATCGTTAATTCAACTAAAACATCTGCTACTCACATAACAAGCAGTACTTTTAATTGCATTGCCTAAGATGTTACTTTCAAAAAATGATAGTAAAATTAATATGAAAGTCACCTTGAACACCATGTCACTTCTCCAAACTATACTATGCTATGATGCAAATTGTGTTGTATCCAGTTACACCACACTAAAGGCTACATGCCTGAGCATGACTCCTAAAGAAAGTAGGTTGGTCTTTGTAGCTATACTATATGTTATCAATAATGGATACATTCATGTGTATTAGGTGTTTTTCAGTCAGGTCATTTTTATTTTTTCTTGAATCACATGCCCGGTTATGAAATTCTTAGCCATTATAAGTATATTATTTATACATCTCATTCCAAGAGATCAGTATTATAACTTAATAAATCTCTCACCTGCATGTATGTTACAACGAGTTGAGTTAGTGTTTCCAATCAAGTGGATGAATCTGGGAGTTAAACTATTAGAAATATATGGTTCCTTCACTGGTCTCAGCGTAGGGTATGTTATTATTACTAGAATTTCGCTGAGGCTGCACTTCAGTGCTCTTCTTTACATTTGATAAAGTTATAGCAACCGCCATAGTGTATCAAAGTCTAAGTATATTAGAAATCAAATTAATGACATGAAACTAAATTGATGATTGTGAGTTCAAAAAGAAGTGTACAAATGAAGTGAGATATGATAGAATGCATGACAACAGGTGTAAATTAACAAGTTAAGCTGGAATGTTCATGGAGTCTTCTCCAGTCATCTTGAGGGGGGGCAATTCATCCTTGGTCTGGAAGATCCGTTAGCAAGAGTGGCTTTTTATGGGCACATGTACATCTATATAGTTGAGCAGCAGTCTTCCTCCTCTGCTCTTCCTTCTCCAGCCCTCTCTTTGCCTCGTTCTCCAGCCCTGCTGTTCACTTTCCCCTCCAGCTACTCCTGTTCTGTGCGGTCATGTACCACGTCTACTCTCTCTATTCAAATCGCGTCCTGTCCCTCCATCATCTAGGACCATGAGCTTGCCTTTGCACCAGCAACCCTTGGAGATTCTCTTTTAGTCCGTCCACACACACACACACACACACACACACACACACACAATAAAAATATGCATATATACTTTTGGTGGATCATAAATTTTTGACATCACAATTATAAATACTCAGATATGTACTAGAACACCTGTTACACTAAAAATATCCATCTATTAATATATAGAATAAAGGTGACCTTTGATCATAGAGACCACCTACCTTGGTGATGGCATGAGATTGACAGTTTGATTGAAACCAAGCGAGGTTTTGGTTATTTAACAGGTGAGCACCGGATGTGAGTGCTACAGCTTTTTTTGTTTTGTTTTTTTTTGTTTAAGTCTGCTACAGTTGATACACAAGAACTCAGCAAATGCAATTAACAGTGGATTGATAGAAACGGTTACAAAAAAGTTGGTAAAGATTGCCACATTAACCTAGAAAATAATATGCCAGTTAAGGTGTAATTGTATATACTACAACTGTGTTCGTTACCTTTACCACAACCATAGTCTTGCCTTAGTTGAAAAACAATAGAAATAATATTTCACAGAAAACACACACACATATTATGCTTAAAAGGATCTCTGCATGAGGTGGAATAGCTGTGGTGAAGAGTTGCCAATGATTGAGTACGTGTCACTATAATCGTCAATAGCAGTCTTAATTGAGTGCGAGACTCTCTGCATGCTGATTCCAAATTACTGCTGCCTAACTCTCAGCTATTTGGCCCAGGCAGTAACAACAGACACAAAATCCAAACTGTAATAGTGCTGCCACAAACTTACATACATACAATACACACACATATAACTAGTGGTGTGCTTGAGCACAAATGGCGAGCGAGCCTAAAGACTATACTATTTTTATATGAATGATTTTGACTTCTAACACTGAAGCTACTGAAAATAAGGTCCACTTGGGATTTCAGTGCCATAGTAACAACTCTCTGCAACTGCTTGGAAGGAAAACAACAACAACAAAACAATACACGTTATTAAAAGTTTTCTTTGTGATATTCTTTAGCTAAGTAGTGGTTGTAACACACAATGCTTTGACACAACTGGACATGCACCTACACAGACTTACCTTCGCAGTAGTCTAGTGGACAATGTATTTTCAAGTAAATACTGTTGCACACGGCTTATAGCCATGACAGAGCGCATTGACTTACCACCGCCACTAAGGTTTCTCAGAGCTCGTTAATTGAAAAATACTGGAACTGTGAACGCTTTACCTAACTTACGTAATTAGAAGCGCGGGCGAAAACAGAGGTCTCACGTACCCCATAAACAGATAAATAAATAAATAAATATAGCGAAATCTCGATGAGTTACCCCTGATAGTGTCTCGCTCGCTTCGCTCGCTCGCCAATAATTGTTACATGAGTCAAGTGTGATGTGGTGAGACATTTCATGAGCAGGCTGACTTATTTTCATGAGCCAAAGATGAGCGAAAATAAAGCCTGCAGAATGAATTATCTTGCTACACCTGTGTATACTCTATGCTAGATAAATATATATCTTCACCGCAAACCAAGCTTGTAAAGTTGGTAGTGTTAGTTCAAAAGGGGCTCTTCCACACTGTTAGCCAATGTTTATTGGCTGCTTTGACCTGGATAGATAGTCCTTGTAGAGAAAGATAGCTGGGGAACTAGTAAGATTGGTGATTGCTACTACCATTGTATTTGAAGGTAATGAGCTTGTGCAATTCAGCGTGTGATATTGTGAAATATGCCATGGGTCATAAACTTGAAAATATTATTGTGAAGATATCGAGCATGGAATATAATATATTACGGACAATTAAAAGAATGCTATCATTTTACCCTGCTACGCTAGTGTGCGGTTAATTATTAATAAGTATATGTGAATGTATGTATGTATGTATGCAGTGTGGATGATAACTATACATCAATGCTCAGACAAACGTCAAAACAATTTAATCTTGGTGTGATATTTAAAAATCTGGTATGACAAATGTTACTATATTTTCATTGCTTTACAGACTGTGGTAGAACATGTAGTACATATTGGTATTGCTTATAAGCTTCAAAATGAGTAAAATTAATTCATTTTATGGATCAATCATATGTAAAGAATTGATCATCATTTAATTATTGTGTCAATAGTTCTGTGAAAAAGTATATTGTCTTGTTCATGGCCATAGCTTGTTGTGAGTACAGTAGGTCAGTGAGAGTTAAGGCTGAAGTGTACTGTTGGGCTAAAATCATAAACTAAAACTAGAAGCCAGAGTGCAAAGAAAAAGGGACAAAAGAAAAGAAGAATGCCCAGTTAAAAAACAACAACAACAAAAAATAAAAAAATAAATAATAATAATAATAAAAAAATAAAATAAAATAAAAAATGGAGGGAAAAAAAAGGTGTCCATGCCAGGATTGAACCATAGTTGTTAACATTGGACTTTGAAGCAATGGCAAAGGAGGTAAAAACTGCTAACTGATATGCCAGAAAAGCACACCCGCAAAAAGCATGATTATAACCAGATCTGATCTCTTTAGCCGGCTGACTAGCTGACCAGTTATTGTTTATCAAGCACTCTTGGGCAGCAAATATCCAATGGCCAACTGTAATACTCCACAATGAGTATGTATAATGGCCAGTGAAATGCATACTTTTAGCCCAGTTTTCCAAAAAAACAATCATAATGTACTTTAGTTGGTAATCTGATAAAGCGACTGCCCAGTACAACATTATGATACCTTCTTAAATCTTTGGAAGGTCACTGTCTTTGAGATCTGTTGTTGTGTGACAGAAAGACTGACAGACAGACTAACAGACAAATTGAGTACTGCAACCCTACCATGCATGTGCGCCAAGGGTTAAAAACTAGATGGGACGAGCTGAGTGCTAGACCAGCTTAGTAAACATGGGCATAGGGTTTCATACAGGATTTTTTTCTGGGGGGAGGGAAGAGTTTAGAAAGAAGGGCCACGTTTGTTTGACCACACCCACTTTTGCTGAAACCACACCCATTTGATTAAAAATTATCTCAGGTCTAGATCAATTGGAAGACTTTATGCGTATTGCAATTGAAGGACCTCAATTAACTGAAGTGAACTTTCACCAAATATTAGATAATACAAACAACAAAATCACAGAATACCATTATAAATCATAACCACAGAGTACCAGTAAGTAGTAAATATTATTAATTTATTTCATGAAATTCTGGGGGGAGGGGGGGGGGGGGGGGGGAAACTCAACCTGGGGGGAATCCCAGGGCTCCCCTACCTCGGTATGAAACCCTAATTATATGTACTTACGTATGGGTGTGGCTAATCCAATAAATATAAGTTGTACAATGGAGGAAATGATACTTTTGTGCACCACATGAACACTATCAAACACATACACACACACACTTCATCACCTACATGTTCAAACCACTCCTATCTTCTTACACCAAATCATTATTCACCTAGGTGATACAGGAAGCCCATTACAGCACAAAATGGGTATACGCGTTGACAGTATACTCATTACACATGTATGTGCAGATGTGTGTGTGTGTAAATATGTACACAAGATTTCAAAAAATATTCTGAATGTGTAAAGAAATTAGTGATAAAAGTCCAAATTTTTAAACTATAAGATTCACTCTATATAACTTCAAGTGCACATAGTGTGCACTAAATGGAATTGAATAGCCAGTAGTGTATAATTACTTAACTATTGCAATTACATCTTTACTAGAATGTATTGTACTAAATCGTAATACTACTATAGGAATGAGTACCAACAGGTCGTGAATGCCAGTAGATTGACACGTTCAATTGGTTATATAGTACGCATCGCACGGACACACATGGATACAGTGCGTGGTATTACAAGATAAAAGTGGGCAGAGACAAGTATACTCAGGGTGTAATATGTATGCACTCATAATGATTACAGGACTGTAATATTAGCCAAATGACGGCGAGTTACTCGAGTCACATATCACAGGGGTGTCGGATACGGCAATGGCCACACCAATATTTTAAAACAAAGGGGCGTGTCAGCCATTTTTCACTTATAGCGAAACATGTCCCCAGCTATGCCCCTTAATACACGACCTCCTCGTTTAAGACTTATAGTGACTCGTAAGACATGGACAGCCACACTACTTCTAATATTGCCATGCTATTCCAGAATTGGTAATGGTCATCAAAAGTGCCTGAAAATACCCACTTGCCTAAAGATAGGCATTAATACTGGCAAAAGATACATTGCACACTGTTACACAATGGTCACCCTATATAATCTGTACCAACTCGCAATCAATTATTATTCTTGTGCAAATAAAGTCTAAGTGCTGGCGGGAGCAATTAGATGCCATTATAAGAATTCTGGTCCTTCGAGAACTTTATTATTAACTTTCTTTATTTTTTTTATAAATAATAGAGATGTGATTCACACCTCACCAACAACAACAAAACCAAGACATGTACGGCTGGTAAATGACACGAATGGCTGCAGTCAAGTAACTATGCGTGTGGTGTTGATGTGTGTATACAGGAGGACATATGAAATGGTATACAGTAGAATGTCAGTTATCTGGATAAGTTGGGACTGAGAGTGTTCGGATAACTTACATGTTCAGAGAACTGAACAAAACAGAGAACGTATTATAATTATGTAATATAGTATTATGTATTCTTGTTTGTACATGCTATTATTAGATTTATGGTGTTCGGTTAACTGAAGTGTTTGGATAATGACATTCTCAGTGTTACCAAGTAGCATCAATTTTTTGGCAATTGCAGATTTAATTTCAGGTACAAAGCCACACCTCAAAACCACAAGCAAAACATTTTTAAGTCACTGACTTAAAACACAAGTAGAGCTATTTTACTTGGAAATATACACCAGCACAGTAGGCATTGAATTTCCTCATCAATTTTTTAGACAAAGATTTTGTAGCGTCTCCTTTGGAGCACTTGTCAAAGTGGCTTCATTATGATCAGAGTTGCGATCAAGCATTCTTGTGTAAAATGTACAAGTTCGCCATAATTAATACCACTGGTGCCACACCCAGTTTACTAACTACCTATATCACTGCACAGTTTTATAACTGGTGTAGTTTACTTGATCACTCAACAGTTTATAGTGTCCCTCCAATGGCATTGATGAAAATGTAGCTACGTACTGCAGGGTTCAGGTCTTCTTAACCCTTTCACCACCGTAGACGCCATGTGGCATTTTGCATTTGGTCGGCGGTTCTCCTTATTATATATAAAAAAAATCAATCCAACATAACGCTCCCATTAAATGTTTATAGATTGCTCTGATGTAGTACTTCCTGTAATAAAATCGAAATGATAGTACAGGTATTTAGTTGTTGTTTTTTTACAATTAAAAAAAAAAGGCTGCTGGAACGCTAATCGTTGAGTTTTTGTCCTGTTACCAAACTGGTCGTCATAAACTTGGCGGTGAAAGGGTTAATGAATCTTACATTATCTGGAAATCACAGGACCATAGAAATACTTGACTCCAGCCCCTGTGTAACAAATGACTAACTATCATGTGTACCATTACTTTTCTTCTTTCACTTTCATTTATTTCATTACTGTAGCTATGTGTGTGCGTGTGTGAGACCAGGTGATTGTGCAGTCTATCGTCAGGTCATTGACCAAATGATCCGGGAACTCTTCATCTTTCATTTGAATTCAATACTTTACAAATGAAGAGTTGAATCAATATAATGTGTGTGTGTGTGTGTGTGTGTGTGTGTGTGTGTCTGGCCACACATACAAATGGTTTCAAAGGATTATTCTGTTAATAAATGAAGTGACAAGAGAAGTTCAGACTCTAAGTCGTTCCCTATATATTTCAGGTTGTCTAAGTGTGGATTAAATGGAAATGTCCACAAGTCAATTAGAATGAGTAATAAATATAGTAAATAAAAAAATAATTTCAAAAGGCCTCTTTCTTGTTAGTGGAGTTAAGAAGTCATTCTAGAGTTCCTCACCTCTAGTTTGAAGTCCAGGAGTCATCACGTGTACACCAGTGGAGTAGTCACTGCACTATTACACCTGCCACTTCACACTCCTACATTGAAAGTGTATGTCTCAAGTAAAACTAGCTCAACATAATTCAAGATTCTCGGATTTGTGTTTCGTGCTTGTAATTCCAACACATGTAGACATTAAACAGGCTAGTTTAGTACAGTAGAAGTTGTTAAAATTTACACCTTCCATATTATATTATATTTATATTAACTACCACAAAACTTTATGAAAAATTGGGGCAAATGTCTCCACGAAAGTCAAACTAATATCTGGGATATGTGTGTGTGTGTGTGTGTGTGTGTGCATATGTGGATGATGAGGGAGGGGAGCAAAGGGAAGCAAAGTACTTCCACGTCTAACTCAAGTGCAGTGGAGCCTCCCTATTCCAAATAATCTTCCATGCCCCTGGACACCAAAAAAGCCACAAAAGTTTATCAATTGATGAAATCACGAAGAAATCATTTCCTTAACCCCAAAAGACATTACTGCTCAGTGTCATTATTTAGCAGCACAATAGATAATACAGGCTAAGCATCCCCAATGCACTTGCCACAGTCTGCCTTACGCTGCTCATACGGAAAGAAGTTTATTACAAATGACGCTGATTAAATTAGACTAAGATTTAGGTTAGCCACAGTTATCTAATGATGACTAGTTGACATTTGGAGAAAAAAATATCATATCTCAATGTATTTTTTTTTTTCTTGTAAATATGGAGTACAATTAATTTTAGGATGTCTTTAATCCCTAAGGGGAAGGGGGGAAGGGCGGCAAACTAGATTTAAGGAGATGTACAAGCCCCCACCCCTCCGCTCCCTGAAAAAAAACCTGGTTTTACACAAGATAGAACAATACCATATAACTATGGTTAGGAGGAAAACCGATGGGTCAAGCCACTAGTACTACAGCTTCAAGCCATGAAGGCTGAAACATCATCCCTGAAGTTAGTACAGCTAGCAACAGTCTTAGAGAGAATCATTCCTGGCATCACGTGATAAAATGCAGAGCAGTGGTAAAATATGAGAATGAAGTTAAAAGTCATGCAAACACACACACGCACACACATACAAAGCTCAACCGTGGTAATTATATATGCAATAATTGGCAGCGAGCAAGACACTATCAGGGACAACACAAAAAATCAGGGATATATGATTGTATACATCATAATATATGCTTGGACGTATGTATGTAACTTCTGTACTTTGACTCACATTTGTTGTGTTCATTCGTTACCTTGGTTAACAACGCGCTGTTTGTCATCACTGTTCATACTTGAAAATTCATTGCCCAAGCTACCAAGAGACTACAATGTAAATCTTGTGTTGGTATATCCAGTGAACGCGTGCATGTGAGAGTGTTGTGTGTTACATGTACTGACAAGCTAAGAACAAACAATAAATATACATTTGCTGCTTTATGTGTTAAGCTTCTTAGGTTCCTTCCTGTTTCTTTTGTTAGTAAGGAAGTCTTATATAGAGTTAGCGCAATAATTCCTTGGAAAAGCTTGTTGTTGTTTTTTAAGTCCCAAAAATTGCTGTGAGTGGTCTCGTACGCTAATTTAAAAAAGTCGGCCGTGTAAATTGTTCGAACAAATTGTGCATGATGATTTTTATAAAGATGAATTTTTACCCTTTCACCTTATACGTCAATTTTTTTTTACTGAAGCACATCACAGTATAATGAGTGGGTGTGTATGATTGTGTGCTTGCGTACTTGAGCTACAGCAGAAGGAACACCACCTTGACTACCATACAAAAAACATTGTGTCTGGCTATAAATTATAAAATACAGATAAGCTTTAAATGAGAATAAAAAACAAAACAAAAACAAAACAAATGAAGCAGCAAAGGTGCGAACCCTCAGTGCTATTAAACATGACCTAGCTATTATAATAATATAATCTCCTTCAAAAAGAACAAAGCAATCTGTTAGCTATTTTAATGAGGCATCAATATAGCTCAAGCAATGAAAACAGTACATGGAAATGCTGTCTTCATAAGAGAAGCTAAACTAGCCAGAAACACTCACTGTTATAGTTTTTCAACGTAAACTTCACTTCATTCAAATACGTTGGTTAACTTCCCTGAGCATAAAGCAAACTACACTAATCTCCAAAATCAGAGCATGACAGACAGACTGACAGGGCCACTACTACTACCCTCTTGCACATGCACTCTTAGGGTTAACAAACAAACAAACAAACAAAAAACAACAACAACAACAACAACCACCAACCAACACTGTCTGTAGAATTTTTTTTTAGCAAATTTAGCAAATTAACTGTCTACCAGTCCCAAACTCACATCGTAAGACCTGCAACTACCTCTATGAGGTCATAAGACTTACATTTGGTAATGGTCATCAATACTATACTGTATCATGCCAAAGTTGCTTACGGCCTTAGTGGTTGTCATGGCTCCTATGACTTGTCCTAGTCTTATTCTATGAACTGCATGTGAAAAATGGCCATTTTTTCTTCCCATCACTGCACACTGGTGGGACTAGCTAAAAATATTTGTACACACATTTTATAGACGCCCACACACATTTAAATTTGACGTAAGACGTACACATCTTATACATTCCCCCGGAATCCTGGGGAAAGATACCTAACGGATACGTTAGGGTAACCAGACCTTTCTGAGCGGAGCGATTAGGTAAAGGGTCTGGCCAGCGAGACCACATGAAACCATGGGCCTAAAACAAAGTAGAAAATATAATATGTTGAGTTGTATGCAATGATTATCTCCCCTTCATTGTCCAGGAGCACGCTAAAGGATGTTAGGGTGGCCATGGGAAAAGCTCTGAGTGAGGATAATTTTGGTGGAGCATGTTTTAGAATAATTCAGTAACTAGAAACCATTCCAACATGCACCCACACTTTCTCACAAAGAAATGAAAATTTTCAAGAGTATTATGGAACAAACAAACTGACGAGCTCTTGTCATACTAAAACTACCACAAAATATCACTATCATAATTCAGGCTACCCTTGCTCTTTATTTTCATTCATTAGCTTAGAAACAATTGTTCAGGAAACACAACTTCACCAGGAAAAAAAATGACCTGGGTCACCCTGTGCAGCTAAAATACTTAGAAACCCACAGACTGCTAGCCATAAAACTACTTACCCAGAAGCATAAGCCAGGGTAGATAGCGAAAGCTTCCTTCAAGTTCACCAAGACACAGTAGCGCACCGTATTACGAATCAGTAGACTAGCGCGCTACAATAGTTTAGACGACCACTTCCAATCGAGAGTTTTAATGGTAAAGCATTTTTAACTTATTTAACCTGGCGATACTTACCTACACATAACTGGAAAAGGGTTTTCCATGAGATAATGCAGTATCTTTGTGAGGGGAGGAAACAGCCTTATTTTAACGGTCCAGCGTCTAGCGCAGCAAAGTACTTAGGGCCCGAGGGCGGTAGTTCACGATGCACAGAGCCGCCTATGTCTACGCAACAGTACATAGCCTAACAAACATTTAAAGTAGCTACATTTTCATCAATGCCATTGGAGGAACATTATAAACTCAAGGTGGGGTCACTATCTAATTGTGTCTTTCTCTGGAGGACCTGGGACCTGAGTGATCAAGCAAAAAACTACACCAGTTATAAAACTGTGCAGTGGTATGCACACTGGATATGCTGGCGCTTATGAGGGATTTTCCTTCAATTAATCATCAGCCAAGTTACAGTTCCTAGCTTTCTAATTTTGCTTAATAATATAATGCAAGAAGTTAACTAAACAATTAGTTAAATAGTTAACTAACAACATTTGGACCCTTCAGTAAACCATGAGTAAAACAAAGGTGTAAAAAAACAGACCTGTAAAACTACAGTAAAACATGGTACAATGTTTAACTTAAGGTTTCCTGTCAACATTTGATTATTTACAATACACTATTCATTCACTTCTGATATTCTCATGCACAGTGCATCTATTACCTCAACTAATTGGGAATTGAAATGTTCGTAAAATACATGACAATAAAAGAAAAAATGTTTCTGCTATTTTCATAAAGGACCCAAAAAATGCAATTCATTTTGGAAGCAAAAGCTGTCCACTCCAGTATTGGCGACCAATGCATTATCATCTCTAATATAGACCTATTGGAACCAATACTTCTCTATACTACCAACTCACACGGGAGAACACTTACCACGCCATCACTTCAGCAGCGAGAGCTGGCGGCAAGAGCTCATCCGCGCAGAGATAGCGATTGAGGTCAAAGGTGAATATCAGCTTTCTAGTCAGCATTTTGGGTGTGGTGGGTCAGAGATATTCCAATAATAAATAGAGGATGTGGGAACGCCCTATTTTGGAAGACAGTCGATTCAAGTCAGTAAGCAAGGTATGGCGGAAAGCCAGCCTCAAGTTCGTACAGAGGTGAGCACATAGCTACCGCTAGCTGATTATTAAATCAAGTGTTTGTTAGCCTAGATCCAGCCTTCCCTATATAGCCCACTGTTTGTATAGCTTTTACAAAGGGTTGAAAGAAGGGAAAACACTGCTACCTACACGCATGCCAAGTGCTTAGCTTAATTTTTTTTACAACTAGAAAAAGGGAAATTAATGTCTGATCATTATATATAAGGCATCAACAACTGGATAGAGAGGGAAACTTATGTCTGAGCATGCTCATAAAGAGATACCACCACCTGCTCTAAACTGGAAAAAAAAGAGGGAAAGTAATGTCTGAGCATGCTCACGCCAATGCACTGGCAACTGGAAAAAAGAGAGGGTAAAAGTCATGTTCCTGAGCATGCTCTTAAAAAGACACCAGGTTCTTTTCATGAGCATGCTCAGACATGACTTTCCCTCTCTTTTTTCCAGTTGCCAGTGTGTTTTTGTGCTGGAGGATGGTTAGACTATCCCTCTATTTTTTGCTACAGTTTGTATCTATTTACTCTAGCTATTTGAAGTCTAGTTTGTTCCAGAAATATAGTAAGTTGTGTGTTTATAACTCATAAACACAGCATAATATATTGGTAGTAATTTTGTTGTTGTGTTTGTTAGTGGTTTATTTACAGTTTTTACCATGTGTAAATAATTTGTATTTGGGATGTATATTTGTGTGTTTGTGTACTTTTATAGGAAGATTATGTTTTTGGGTTGTTTTTTTAATGTATATGTTCATATGTTAGCTTTCTATACGGCATAGCAGGTGTCTTTCGAAAAGAAAAAAAGCTTCTTTTTTTTAAATTTTTTCATTGGGTTTTGACTAAACAGTTGGTACCGTCACATTAAAATTGTTACTAGTCAAGTTCTTGTTTCAGTTGATTTACAGCTAAAAGCTAGAAACTCTTCCACAGCTATATCTGCAAGCTAAGTCTTGTACTACCCTCTAAATGCTATAGAGGTCATGCTAAACTGCTTGCACAATAAAAAAAAACTGACTTGCTTCGATTAAGCATACTGACTGGATTTTCGCTGAACTTGCTGCTCTGACAGGTCCCTACTTCTTAATCTTTCTACCAGCTACAGTTGGGTCTCTAGTAGTGAGAATATCTAAGCCAATGATGACCCCAACATTTAAAATAGCATCATTTTTTACATTCCTGAAAGTGGTATATGGTAAACATTGAGCATTTAAACTTTAACACAGTCGAACTGAAAAACTATATTTTATCAACTGCCGTAACATTTTCTCTCTTTTTTCTTTTTCTACAATAGCTCCTTCAGTGCAAAAAAACATCGTTCTACTGAACAGAATTGAAAACCTATCTTTTCTGGTGCCTACTGTACATTATTTTAGCACAGGAAGAAACAGCTCATTCTCTTATTATGTGTTTGTGTGTTTGGAATATCATGTCATTATTTTGTGTTTGTGTTTGTGTGCACATATTTACGCATTGTGCCCGTTGTATGTTTGTGTGTTTATTTGTTTATTTCTCAGTATTGTTTTTATATACCTTAAAGTAACGTTTATTGACGGATACTAAGTTTGGCGATTTTCTGATATGGTGCATTTGACGGATATTAATTTTGGCGGTTATTGTCTGTAATAATGCATAGAATTTTTCACATGCTTCATAAATTATCAGTAATAATATTAATGTAATGGTCCAGGAGTATAATAAAAAAAATTCATGTTATGAATGTCATAATTAATAGTTATTAATAAACAGTGGTGGGAGTACAGTGCTGCCATCACAAAAGTCAACAATTCCAGCTTTTTTCCACCCCTTGAGGATAACTTCTTGACCATGTCCCAAAAAGAATGAACTTACAATGAGCCAATTGATGGCAGATTCGAAGATGTCACTGCTGCTATTTTGAAAGATATCTACGATAGCGAGGAATAAGACGATGAAGACGACGAAGCCATTAAGTTAATGCCAATGAAGAAGAAGACTATAGTAGCGAAATAAATGTTGTTACCTAGTTAGCTTGTATTATATCATAATTATATGTTTAAATTGTTTACCGACAATTGCACTACAGAAACTCACTTGCAGCCTATCCAGAAAATTAGGTAAAAGATCGTCAATATAGCCTCATCCATTAATTGTTAGCGGTTTCAATATTAGCGAAAAATGGCAAATCGCTAATATTCGCTAAAATGAGTACCCGTTAATAAATGTTACCTTAAGGTACTAAATATTGTATTGTACATAAGCATTGTGTGAGAAATTATATGTTTGTGTGTTATTATGTCACACAGTTGCTATTGTTATCATGCGTGTACATTTCTGTAAATTATAGAGTAAAATTGTTTATTTGTGTGTTTGTTTACATGGTTTAATTACAATATTGTTGTTTGTTAGTATTTTATGTACTTATTTAAAGTTGTATAGAATGTTTATATGACGTATAAACTGCTGATATAGGAATAAATTTGTTTGTGTCGTTTAAATAGCACTTACTGTTTTTTTTGTTTATTTATCACTTTAATTATATATTTATTTCTTTATTTGTATTTAGAGAGATCTCCATCCTCCAGTCTCACTTCACTGGGAGCACTGCCATACATGGAGTGAGTATGTCCAGCCTGTAGAATGTGCAGTACTACAGAATAAAGTCATAGTTATGGATTCTAATTATCGCACACTTCACATCTCTACTGACCTTCACTCATGGACTACTACTAGTGCACCATATGGAGGCTCGTCCCTAACTACCTACCAGTCTAAGTTTGTATTGGTTGGTGGACTGCATCCCTCCACTGATGAACTCACTAACTCTCTGTTGACTAGTACTACTGGTCTAGACTGGAAGCCATCGCTACATGCCATGCCTACTCCTCGCTACTGGCCATCATCAATTAGTGGAGGATCACCAGAGGTCCTGGTCGTGGCTGGTGGGAGTGGCTCACATGACAAGTACTTGGATGTAGTGGAAGTTCTACTCAACGACCATTGGACGACTGCAGACTCACTTCCTTCTTCATGCAGTGACATGCGATCAACATTCCATGAAGGCAACTTCTACTTCACAGGAGGAGGTTTCAAGAGAGTTGTTCTATTTATATGCAGTCTAGAGTCTATCATAGCACCTGCTAGTAATGTCAGGACAAGAAGACAAACAATATGGAGGACAGTAACCACACTTGCTGCCATTTTCTCTATCGTCTCCTATGTATCGAATTTAATCGGCATTGGTGGATATTCTACCATTAGCAGTTACTCCAACAAGACAGAGACTTGGATTGAGACTACTAGTGAGGGAGATAGACCAGAACAGAAGGATAATGATGGATATATAGCTACTGCAGTCTTGTCTACTGGACAGTTGCTGGTTGCTATTAGAGATGGAGTATACAAGGGAACTCTGTCAGGTTAGTGTAAGTAAATAGCAGCATCTCTAGAAAGCCATCTTGCCTTCAGTGATATTGGCTTCTCTTTAGAATGACCCATTAATAGATTATATGGGAAACTAAAGTTAGGTATTAAAAACTTATACTATAATAGAACTATAAAATTATTATTTATTATTAAGTTAATTATGTTAAAACTAAATATTTATTATATTAATTATGATATTATAATAAGGTAATTGATTGTCTTTGCCAAAATTGCAAGTGCTAGAGTGCAGCTGCTTCTACTGGCAGCTGCTTCTACTGGCTTAGCTCCAGGCTATAAAGCCAGCTGCCCACACTCTGTATCACTGGAGCCAGCTAATGGTACTGGTGCAGTGTGTGGGTTACTTGTATGGTATAACCAATGAGACTGTAATAACTAATTTGTGTTTTATTTGCAATATTTTATAATGCATATTTTATTTTATGTTTAATAGTTCTAAAATATGAAGATGCATATAAACACTTCATTGTTTCCAAGGAAGTGTTGGAGCTTCTGTCTTTAAAGTTTATGTCCCTTGGTCCTCCAAGACAAGGCAAGAGTACAACTCTCAGGAGAATAAAGAAAGAGATCATAGATCTTCTGTCAGCAAAAGAAGAGGAGCAGATTCATGGCAGTACAGGCACAGTGGAGTGTTGCTCCAATGTGGTAGTCCAAGGCAAGTCTGATCCAACTACAGCAGAAAGAAGTGTAGACTGGACCATTGTAAAGAATCCCACTGAGGAAGCTTCTCTACTCTTTCACACTCTCAAAGATAGTTTTGTGGCTGAATCCACTTCTGAAACTGAATCCACTTCTGAGGCTACAGCTGATTCCCATGGAGGTAGTGACACCAGGGCAAAGGTCAGTCAGGCTAGCAGTACAGGGCAGTCTCATCAAATTAAAAAACAACAAATTAGAAACACCAATCAATCACGCCCTGCTCAAAGATCACAGCACACAAAATGCTGGCAAAACTAAAATTATTGACCAAACAAAAAATCAGATCACCAGATTATTCTGAAATAGCTGCCATATTCGAGGCAGTGTCCAAACAACCAAACTTTGCAGAAAATGTGAAGCACTCTTTTAAAGCTTTTTTGAGAATGGAGGACACCGGAGGTCAGCCTGAGCTGATGGACATGCTACCAGCACTCACCATAGGACCTGGCCTCTACTTGCTGTTCTTTAGCTACCAGTTCCAACTAGATGAGGAGTATCGGGTCTTTTATCAGAGAGCTTCAGGAGAGAGAACTGCACCAGAGAAATCAGAGTTTACTCTGCAAGAGATGCTTTTGCGTACTCTGGCCAGTATATCTTGTTTCAGTTCCTCCACCCATCTTCAACCTCAGCCAGGAGCAGACAACTCAGCCATTGGTGAGATACTGGAGTCCTCCAAGTCAGTAGTGTATATAGTGGGTACTCACAAAGACAAGGTTTCTGAGGAAGTCATCGCTACAGTCGATTCGCAGCTTCAAAAGGTGATTCGAGACACTGATTCCTACAAAAAAGGCATAGTTCAGTTCTGCTCAAAAGACAAGCTTGTTGTTTCTTTAGACAACATGGGAGGCGGAGTAGAAGAGATCGATCACTTGCATCAGCTACTGGAGAATGCCATGGAGAAACACTTTAAAAAGCTGAAAATTCCAGCCGTGTGGCTTCTGTTCAGCTTGTGTCTTCGCATGAGAGAAGTAAGGACAGCCAGCCTGGAGACCTGCTTGGCCTTGTCCCATGCTTTCAATATGACACCCTACGAGACCAGAGCAGCTCTGTGGTTTCTTCACCACCATGCCGGTGTTCTAATGTACTTCCCCAGTGTGCCTGGTTTGGAGGACCTGGTCATCATAGACATCCAGGTAGTGTATGACAGTATCACTGGTGTCATTCTTAAAGCCATGAGCTTTGATAGCGTAGGTCAGGCTACAGCCGAGAGATTCAGGAAGACAGGTCGATTCACTATGACAGATTTGAAGACAGCTACAGCTGACATTTCAGGAAATCTGATTCCACCAGAGCAACTAGTAGCTTTGCTAGCATATCTTCACTTGATAGCTGAGATTGTGTCAGTCGAATCTTCTGATACTAACTCAGTGTTAGAAGAAGAGAAAGAATACATCATGCCTTGCGTGTTAGAAAACACTAGTGCAAAGGAACTTGACCTATTCCACAATGAATCCTGCAGATCTTGTATCGTGGAACCTCTCTTGATGTACTTCAGTAGTGGGTTTACTCCTATGGGACTCTTTCCTGCTGCAATGGCATGTCTCGTATCCAACAAGTCCTTCACTTTCATTGGAGAAGGAGTCAAGAAAAACATGGTGCACTTTTTGTATGGAACAATAAAAGTTCACGTGTCTTTTGTATCGAAATCTAAATATTTCGAAGTCGTAGTTTCTTGTGATCCTACTTTCCAAGACTCCATTCACCATGAATGTATTTCTCTAAAACAAGAAATAGAGGACACTCTAAAGGAGGCTAGTTCCAGAATGAACTACAACAGCTACATGGACTACCAGTTTGCCTTTGACTGCCGTTCACATGAAGGAGAAAATCATCTTGGAGTGGTGGATGGTGCAGACACAATTCCAAAGGTTATGACATGTCTCTTCAATCCAGACTATCCACAAGCAGTTGTACTCACCAATAGACACCTCATTTGGTATGGACAGGTATGCAGAAATAGACTATGTATTCTAACTTGCACTAACAGTGATATTATTTGGTTTTAGAAATACGAGAAGAAAGATCCTGTGGTAGAGGTCTCTGAAAGTAAGTCAAGTTATTGTTTTAATTCCTATCATTATAAATGTTTTATTATTAGGTAGCAATAGCTTGAGAATATTTCTGAGTGTGTATCCTGACTTGGTCCTCTCAGTGAAGCCTTGTGTTATGACAGTAGCTGATCACTGCTACAGTATTGGACTCATATCACAATATACCTACGACCAACTTCGTGAGCGTAAAGACCTGATTGACGAAGACAGAGCAAGGACTCTTTTGGACAACATTCGTAGAGTCTTTTCATCGAGACCCTCAGCTCTCAAGGAATTTGTTACTGTATTGTTTCAAACAGGAGAATGTAATCATTTAGCAGATAAAATACAGCGACAGCTCCAGTAAGTGTATTGTTATTATTGTAGTATTTGAATTATTGTATTGTTTGTGTAGTAGAATTGTGGATTGAAGTCTGTCAACACTACATGGACATACATTTGAAAACACTCATTGTATTGCACTTTACATTTTTTGTATATCATATCCCATGTTTCAAATTTACACATTGTTAATTTTTACTGTTACTTTAAATAAATTTTCATTACAGAATGCTTAACATATTGTTATAAAGTAAGGTCAGGAGACATGGCCATACCATTGCTTTGCTGCATACATATTGCGGCGGTCAACTACCGTTAGCAAATTACTGTGAATGGCCCTCCTAAATCACAAATAGAAATTCCAATACTGTCAGCCACTGTTTCAAAGCTATGTTTAGCAAGTATGGCTTCTTTGAATATCTGTCTACTGCGCCAGACTATCTTGACCGTACAACTACTCCAGCAAAATGTTCACCACCCTCTCTTCTTGCTGGCAGTGTACAGTGATCCATCGTCTCTCTTGTCTGACAGTATCTTGCTGGCAGTGTACGGTGATTCATCATCTCTCTTGTCTGACAGTATCTTGCTGGCAGTGTACAGTGATCCATCGTCTCTCTTGTCTGACAGTGTCTTGCTGGCAGTGTACAGTGATCCATCGTCTCTCTTGTCTGACAGTATCTTGCTGGCAGTGTACAGTGATCATCGTCTGTCTTGTCTGACAGTGTCTTGCTGGCAGTGTACAGTGATCCATCGTCTCTCTTGTCTGACAGTATCTTGCTGGCAGTGTACGGTGATTCATCATCTCTCTTGTCTGACAGTATCTTGCTGGCAGTGTACAGTGATCCATCGCCACTCTTGTTTGACAGTATCTTGCCGGCTGTGTACAGAGATCCATCGCCTCTCTTGTCTGACAGTATCTTGCCGGCAGTGTACAGTGATCCATCACCTCTCTTGTCTGACAGTATCTTGCTGGAAGTGTACAGTGATCCATCGTCTCTCTTGTCTGACAGTGTCTTGCTGGCAGTGTACAGTGATCCATCGTCTCTCTTGTCTGACAGTATCTTGCTGGCAGTGTACAGTGATCCATCGTCTCTCTTGTCTGACAGTATCTGCTGGCAGTGTGATCCATCGTCTCGCATGACAATATCTTGCTGGTAGTGTACAGTGATCCATCGTCTCTCTTGTCTGACAGTATCTTGCTGGCAGTGTACAGTGATCCATCGTCTCTCTTGTCTGACAGTATCTTGCTGGCAGTGTACAGTGATCCATCGTCTCTCTTGTCTGACAGTATCTTGCTGGCAGTGTACAGTGATCCATCGTCTCTCTAGGTTCTAAGGCTAATGGAGTCATGACTTTTGTCAAGAACTACAGATAAGTTTAATACCATAAAATCTCGTCCATAGGAGGGCATTCTAGTGGTGAACTAACAAAAAAGAATATGAGTGACCAAATTATAAGTGCTGTGGAGTGAAAAGAGAGAGAGACAGACATGTGTGACATTCATGGTTTCCTGTGAGAGGCCTTGCCTGGAGTGGAGAGGTATCATTATCATTATTGTGTAAGGTGCATCAGTTCTCTTCGACAGCCACTACATGTGAGAGAAGGAGTCGGTGGCTACTACAGGAATTCAGATAGCTATGTATCCCAAGGTTTTTTCTTTCTTAGTGAGTAGTCTTTCATTCCTGTCTCTTCAACTACCCTTAAAATAGTCTTTTTAAAGTATTACTACACTTGCACTCTGAACTTTAAGTAATAAGGGTTCAGCCCTATTTGCTCACGACATTCATTCGTTCATTCAACCAGCAATTTTACAATGTTTTCATCAACACAACTAAACATTCATGGAAATGGTCATCAATATAACATAACAGTGTTTGATACATGTGGAGTGTGAGAATGTTCACTTGACTGTGTTAGACACAAACACTGGTACAAAAATAATGAACAGAATAGCAACAACAACAATACTGATCACAAATGAAGACACTAAATTACTACGTATACTGACAGAGTCACAATACAAAGACAAATTTGTTCATATACTGCAACACTTAAAATAGTCCATTACAAATCAGTACTACTGGTAACAGTTTCAGGTTCTGGCTGGTTACATGGTGGTTTAGTTTCCTTACATCCAGCTTTGTAAACAAACACAAATACACACCAGAAAGTGTGGTAGTTGTTTGTTTTTTGCTTAGCATATATGTGTATTCACTTTACTCGCATGGTAAAGAGTTTGTGTTTGTCTGTTTGTTTTTTTGCTCCATACACTAGAGAAAGTAGTGTTGTTGTTGTTGCTGTTGTTGTTGTTGTTGTTGTTATTGTTGTTGTTGTAAGTTCTCTGACCCTTTTAAGCCACTTCACAATATAGCATCTTTCATGTGAAAAGTAGCAACTGTATAGCTTGGTACATCCAGTAAGTCTTATATATGTGAGTGGGTCTAGGAAAAGGGACCTTATGGCGCATGTTCGGGTGAACAACCGCTTAAGGAGCAGGAACTCCATTCACTTCCTTGAACATTCCATTTGACTCCGCACACACAAACATATTTTTCACACATAATGTTATTCATACATTCATACCACAAACCCACAGTTCCTTTTCATCGTGCTTTACCTTATGTACCTGTTCACTTCATGTATTTTTGCTCTCAAGTTCTTTACCATACAATCTAAAGTTGCTTTACATAGCCAAGGGTTTAGTCCACTGCTTTTAACATAAACAAACAAAAAATTGCGTTCATTAATGCTATTAGCAAGTTACAATCCACCTCCACTTAGTGCTAAAAAATAGGAGAGTTAAACCTTCGATGCACAAAGAAACTGGCAGCCATACTGGGCTGTATTAGCAATTGAACCAGAAATCAAGAAAACATAAATTGAATTGTCACTTCTGGTATAATTAACATTTCTGTATACTTAACAGCATACTCCACATATGAATAAAATCATGCAGCAGCTTTTAGCAGCGACTAACTAAGATTTCTGTAAAAACATCCTCCGAAGTAAATAAGAAAAAAAAAAGATGCTAAATGTAGGAATATTTCCAGCATTTTCCAATGTGTTTTTGCAGTTGTCAAAAGCTGAATTGTTCCTGCATTTTAAAAATGTAGAAGTGTTTCCTACATTTTGGAAATGCAGGAATATTTCCAGCATTTTTCAAAAGTGTTTCTGCAGTTGAGGCTGTGTCGACAAAAACTGGAATCCGTTTTGAGCTCTCTACTCCATCAATTAGCTGTTCTTAAATAGTTGATACCTACAAATATAATTTTATATAAATATTATAATCTTGTAATTTTAATCTTAAATGATTCAAGCACTTTCACCTTTTATTGGCTGAGATTTTGTCTTCTGACTGAGCTGATGAGCATGTTCAAGCCAGTTAGTCCACCAGGTAGAGGCATTGACAGTTGCTTTACTTAAATATCTTTAATCCATTTCAAAGTATTTTCCAATAATTTCAAATTGTCAGGATATAATAGGGTGCCACCATCAATGGCAACTTGCTGGGAAAAGGGTTGCCATTGGGAAGAAAAGCAAGCCCACTTTGAGGCAATCAGAATGGGCTGGTACTCCATTCTTTATAAAACATGACACACTCTCCTGATTCATTACGTTGAAACTTGAATTGCTGTGCCTTAAGATGGTCATGGAGTAGAGGAGTTTGATCTGCCTTAAGATGGTCATGGAGTAGAGGAGTTTGATCTGACATCCAATCCTTGACATCAGTTACAGAATCCAAAACCACCACTTGTAGGAGGTGGTGAGAAAGACACTTCTATACTTTGACAAAGATCTGGAAAAAACAAAACAAGGAAAAAGTGTATAGTTGCATGTAGCTTATAACTTTGCTAGGTTAGGTGACCTGGAATAGTCAGTGCATTGCGATGTTGCAGTGTTCGAGATATGCATGAAAATGTTAGGTCTATATCCTCATGAGTATGTCCAACTGGTAGGAATCCAAACTTCACCTACACACATAAATATCTATATCAACCTGGGATCAGTCAAATCAAATCCTAAATACCTTTTTCTGAACACTCCCAATTCAACCAATATAGCCGCAAATGGGAGTGTAAACTTGTTCTTACTGTCATGACAAGTATTATCCATCTGAATATACAGCATTTCTGGTAATCCATCCTGCAGCTTATATTTTTATATTTAAAAAATAATGACACTATAAATTACAAAACTAGCTAGCTATCTGAACCAATACAACTAAAATATATTACCTCTTGTTCTGTTCCTTGTGGGGTTAGTCAATAAGGGAAGCATCTCCAGGCCACAAGCTGAAGAACCATTGCTGCAATCAGAACTAAACAATAAGCATCCATCAACATCCATCTTGAACTCCATTCAAGAATTTGAATTTTGCCTATTGTCCAATGAGCTTGCTGGAAGCTCAGGAAGTAATTAACACCATGTGGTTTTTTTTTATAGCCTGTAGCCAATAGAATTCAGTGTTCAGTAAAATGGCTTCAATTCAGGCAGTGAACATTGCAGCTTAGAATGTGTAAATGTTTCTTCAAAACCTTGGCATTTGACTTTCTTCACACAAGACAAGCAAGTTTTTCTTTGGAAAAAAGGAAGTTGAATGAATGGTGTTTCCAGTGGACCTGTTGTACATGCATCTGTTAGGAGTGCAGATGTCATAAACGTGAGTATTTTAATAGTCATTGCTGTAATACTACCGTTTTAGCTGCCTACATTGATTAGTTAGGCTTCCACAATTTGGAGTTTTTGTGGTGCGACAAAGAATAAACTAGCTAGCATAATGTCTGTGTGTTTCTAGCAAACTACCATCAACATTTTGTTTGATAATTTGTTTCCTCAGTTTAAAGGTCATGACAAAGATGAGAGCAATAAATATAGTTTTAATTGCCGACTTGCCAACTTTACAAAGGATGCTAATGATTTCTGTGCGGAAATGGCTCCTTATCTTTCTGATGTGATGACCTTTTGTGCCAGTCTATCTTCAAAGACAATGAAGCCACAGATGGAGACATATCAATTTTGTCTAACGATCCAGCCTCTTTACAAGGAAGGAAGAGATGCAGAAGTACTGCTGAAGCTATTGATCCACCTAATGCTAAGATGACCAGGAAAGGGTATAAAGAGCAAAAACGTGATCTAGAAGAAAAATTTCCATATCAAATAGGTGAGATATCATGTGTTCATTTTTTAATTTATTATTATTGATTCGTTTTTGTGGTATCATTGACAAGCATGTATAGTAGCTATTTAGATTGTTGTCAGGATAGTAGGGAATATATGTATATTAAGTGTATTTCTTAGTACAATGGTAATGCATATGCAAAGCAATTGGGAAATAATTTTTTCTATTTTTATATCTTGGATCTTGACCGTACCATGCATTGACAGAAAACTTGCCAATTGCTGTTTGATCCGAGAAACACCTGACTTGAATTGAGTAGCGCTAAATCAAGGAAACTTAACCAATGATGGAACCTTTCTTTTTGATCTTACTATTATAATTTGATATAAGCTTTATGCTCACAACCTAATCATACTAATTTTTTTTTATAGCCATTGTGGGTCTATTGTGTATGTATGTTTGTTTGGGTTGCATGTGCTTGGGATAGTGTACAATGAATAGTTACATGATGTGTATTTGTGCTAAAGTAGTGTCCCCATGCAAGTAAACCACATTTATTAATTAGGACATAATTATTATTTTGGTGCTCATAGCATTTGGATATCCTCTAGATACACGGGCTGGCTTCTGGGAGATTGACATATACATCCATGCACACATGTTATACCCATTCTTATACACATACACACACACATATATACCATCACACTATGTACATGTTGAGCCGACTGAAATTTGATCATGCTGGAGGAGATTTGTGAAAGGAGGAAATAATGAGTGTAGCGGGAGGAATAATTTGTAAACAGTTTGTGTCTTATGCTATGATACTAAGCATAAGGAAGATTATTTTGACTCTTTGGTACCAATTTAACAAAGCTGCACTACTACACATTGTGGGTTACCTTCCTATTGACACAGATAATTGGGGTTTGAACTAGTCACTGGGTACTTATGCAGCAACTATTTCTCTGTGATGTTTCCTAATTGTCCTGCATCACAATTATTATTAATGAAATCAGAGGTCTTTGCTGATTGGTGCCAGTCCTAAGCTACCAGTCAGAGAAGCCTAATGGAGAAAAGGAAGAGAAAAAACTTTTTTTTTGCCAGGGTTTGCTATCAAGCCACAAGTTGTATTCAGGCTTAGCCACAAAGTTCATGTGTGCCTGGCAGCTGGTTGGACTGTGATGCACTCATTAAAAACAATATCATATTCTTTTTCCAAGATTTGCCAGGACTACAGAGTTTTAAATTACTCAATCAATATGACATACAACTGATGTCTCAACCTCTTACCACGCAACGAGGCTGACAACAATAACTTAAATTACAAATGTGTGCTTATAGAGAGAGTATGGGTGGTCTCAGCAAAAGAGTGAAGTCACTTGACGGGTGCTTGGAATTGAGTGAGTAAATAGAGGGCAAGCTAGAACAGCTGGTTGGCTGGGTATGGAATGTTAGCCACAGGTAATTAATTAACTAACAGTCATTATGCTTTTCAATTAAAAAGTCTTTGCATGTGTTGCTAGTTTGTTTATTATGATTTTTTTTTATGTTGTAGCCTCTTGAAAATTTCAGCCCATGTCCCAGTGTACTGGTTCTACCTGGAGATGTATATAAATATGTTTGTGTGATGCATGCAGTATATAGTGTGTATGCATGTGTACTTCTGTGCTGAAATGTTGAAAGGATATTTCCATCAGTATAATAATATATCTCTGCAGTGAGCCGTAACCTTTTTAATTGGTGTATTTTCTCAAGCTGAGATGATATGTAGCTATAACAATTTGTCAATCTTTATGAAGCACTACTGCCCCGATCGAATATTGTGTACAATCTAAGCTATTGTATCAGCTACCAAATACTGAGGTCCATTTTAATTTCAATGTTTTGATCAATCTGATGGTTGCTAAATAACTTTCGCTACTCTAAGAAGATAATGAGGCCAGTCAGTCATATATATTTATACACAAATATTCAAGGTTGTTGCTTTTATTAGGGCAATACCTTTATGCTTCTTCAATTTTCCAAGACTTGTAAATTAAATGTGACTTGTTTTAATTACTGTGTACTAACACTCATGGATATAATTAACTATGCCCTTGAACTTATTTAGAATATGTGACTGGCTTCAATTTCTACATATTGAAACTCATGAATATCATAACTTTGAAAAGGTAGTCCACAGAACCCCCCTGAATCCCCACCACCGTACCTACACAACTACATTCTCTGGGAGAAAGTTCCTTCAAAGATTGATCTTATTTCAGTTTATAATTATGGTGTGTTTGCTATAGGAGATTGTGGGATAATATTATGAACTGTTGAATAACATTTTAACATTTTGTGTAAAGTAGTTGTCACGACAACATAGCACTTATGTCTAATTACATGACGTTATTATTACCCTGAAATACCATGTAGCCAGATTGTTGTTTATCTCAGGTGTGTACGATGTTTTTTTTTTATTTGCTGAAGGAGCCTTCTGATTACTACCAAGTCAGGGAGGTAAAGGAATGGTTTGTACAATATTTAGTGAACGTATTAAAAGAAGAGGAGACTGACCATAAAGACAAACTGATCCCCTGCTTGTGATTGCATCATGCAGTGCCAATGAATTCAGGGCTGTAAATGGACATAATTATACTTATGAGGTAAAGTCGTTCAGTAAGCTATTAAAGTTAAGTATACATTATAAACATAATAGGTAATTGGAGGAGTACAGCGTTGGCATGCCATAAGGAATATTAATACTATGGGAACGCGCAACATAGCCAGTAGGAAATGTGCAATATATGGAAATGACATCAAGGATGGCGGCCATGATGTTAGCAAAGCAGCACAACAAATTAAACAGTATTCAATGTTCCACTGGATTTGCAGAACTGGCGGCATGTTGTTGAAAGTTATATTTCGTGCATTTTGCTATGGGCAGATGACTATAAACTGACTTACCCAGGGAGAGATATAACTCAAAAAAATATATTGCATTTCAGCAAGAATGTTTGGCTTTATTGACAACTTCCCAAATTGTAGGGTCATTTTTTTTTGCTATCTATGTTTAATTATATGCTGTATTTAACAGAATCAAACAATTATAGAGCAGGCCAACAGATGGCACTACAGCCTGCTGCAGTCTATCATAAAATGCAGGATGTTTTAAGGAGATATGAGTTGGGAAAGTTAAAAGGCCAAAAGAAAGATTGATGATTGGAGGAACCCTTCAAAAAGCTCTCCAAGGAAAGTATTCTTTCAAGCTGTCTCACTTCAAGTGTTTCCAGGGCTTATTTCTAGCAAACAAAAGCAAGAAATTTTCTGGCAAAATAAGTGCAGGAAAATTTCCTGCAAAAAGATAAAGCGGGAAATTTTCTGGAAAATTAAATGCAGGAAAATTTCCTGCAAAAAATAATGCAGGAAATGTTCATGCTAAAGGGACATATTTCGTCAAACTTTCATGGTGCAGGAAAATTTCCTACCACCAATATGAAAAGTTTTATGGTGACCTTATGTGTGGGTTTCTTGCAACAGACAGAGATACTCCTTACATTTTAATACTCTCCTTTATGTGTTTTGTCTTCATCATAATTTTTTTCACTTTATCATTAAGTTTGGTATCTTATTGAGGTAAATGGTCGGCATTTGCAGAACCCTTTTCACTTTATGAAAATTATGGTAAGTATTTTTCAAGACATGGCTGCTATCATTTTCATATTTGGAGTATCAATGTGAGAAATATTCAACATTTTGATGCACTTATTTTTATATTGAATATACTCTATGAGCGATCCTTCCTACATTTTGCTTGTAATACTCTCATTCTCGTATATTGTAATGATTATTATGAAGAATCTTTCCTGCATTTTGACAGTGTAATTTGTATATCCTGGGAACTAAGAAGGAAATTGTACTACAGTTTTGATAATTTCTAGATTTGGATAGTGTATGTAAGAAATTTCCTGCATTTTTTTAAAATGAACATAGAAATTGGAAATTCAATTCATTTAAACCTTAATTATGACTCCAGCTTGCTTTTTTGTTTTCTTATTTTGTTCGGAGAGTGTTCATTATTCCCAGTAGTTATTCTCGATTCATTTTAGTCCATACTGGATGTGTCCAACTGTAAATTGTGTCTCAGACTAAGCCTATGGTGCAGAATCATTCCAGGTAAGTGGATATATCTGTGAGGAAGATATTAAAACTTGGCGTTCATAAAACTAAACCTTTTGTCAATGTATTGATCCACAGCGTGAGGATGCTGTCCTGGTTGTAGTTATGTAGGTGATCTTTACCGACTAAGGGTGGGTTGGTACAGGGTCTCTGTATAGCCTATTGAGTAGAATTTAATTTTGTTGTTGTGATCGTAGATACTTTATGATGTGATTTTATATATACAGTGTTGTGCTTCTGTAAGTGTCATAAATATGTATTTATATTCTTCTAGGAAATTGTTGTTGATCTTTCCAACTTGACACTTGATGCAGTGATGCTCACTGTATTGGCTGAGATGACAGTCGCCCTGTGCCCAAGTTTTGTGTCACCTATGATGAAAGAACAGAAGATTTATTATCTATAGCATTGAAATTACATATTTATATATGGGGCTGAGTGTAAAAATTGCGTTACTTAAAAAACAACAAAAACTTACACTTTTCATTCACTTCTGATATTCTCATGTACAGTGCATCTATTACCTCAACTAATTGGGAATTGAAATGTTCCTTAAATACATGCCATAAGAGAAGAGTTATTGCCAAGTTGTGGCTATCTGTAAAAAGAAATAGGCTTTTTCATGAAATGGGAAAAGGTTATGGAGTGAAATTCACTGGAGAAAGAACCAGGGGTCCAAGAGGTCCTAGAAGAACTGAAATGTTGTGCCATATTTTGGTGGAATGGTTTAGACATTGGAACTCAGAGATATTGTGCTTATAGCTACAAATTGAGATGATGAAATCAGCTAACAGAACAGAACTTACTATGAACAAAGAAGTCATTGAAAGCTAAAAATATTATGAGGAATTTTTTTCCTGAAATACAAGACAATTGCTTGAACCAATTTATGCACTGAAAGTCAATAATAGCAACATTTGATTATTTACAATACACTATTCATTCACTTCTGATATTCTCATGTACAGTGCATCTATTACCTCAACTAATTGGGAATTGAAATGTTCCTAAATACATGACAATAAAAGAAAAAAATGTTTCTGCTATTTTCATAAAGGACTCAAAAAATGCAATTCATTTGAAGCAAAAGCTGTCAAATAGAAATAGCACTCCAGTATTGGTGACCAATGCATTATCATCTACTAATATAGACCTATTGGAAGCAATACTTCTCTATACTACCAACTCACACGGGAGAACACTTACCACGCCATCACTTCAGCAGCGAGAGCTGGCGGCAAGAGCTCCTCCTCGCAGAGATAGCGATTGAGGTCAAAGGTGAATATCAGCTTTCTAGTCAGTTTTGGGTGTGGTGGGTCAAAGATATTCCAATAATAAATAGAGGATGTGGGAACGCCCTATTTTGGAAGACAGTCGATTCGACTCAGTAAGCAAGGTATGGCGGAAAGCCAGCATCAAGTTCGTACAGAGGTGAGCGCATAGCTATTGCTAGCTGATTATTTAAATCAAGTGTTTGTTAGCCTAGATCCAGCCTTCCCTATATAGCCCACTGTTTGTATAGCTTTTACAAAGGGTTGAAAGAAGGGAAAACACTGCTACCTACATACATGCCAAGTGCTTAGCTTAATTTTTTTTACAACTAGAAAAAGGGAAATTAATGTCTGATCATTATATATAAGGCATCAACAACTGGATAGAGAGGGAAACTTATGTCTGAGCATGCTCATAAAGAGATACCACCAGCTAAACTGGAAAAAAAAAAGAGGGAAAGTAATGTCTGAGCATGCTCACGCCAATGCACTGGCAACTGGAAAAAAGAAGAGAGGGTAAGGGTCATGTTCCTGAGCATGCTCTTAAAAAGACACCAGGTTCTTTTCATGAGCATGCTCAGACATGACTTTCCCTCTCTTTTTTCCAGTTGCCAGTATGTTTTTGTGCTGGAGGATGGTTAGACTATCCCTCTCTTTTTTGCTACAGTTTGTATCTATTTACTCTAGCTATTTGAAGTCTAGTTTGTTCCAGAAATATAGTAAGTTGTGTGTTTATAACACATAAACACAGCATAATATATTTGTTGTAATTTTGTTGTTGTTGTGTTTGTTAATGGTTTATTTACAGTTTTTACCATGTGTAATAATTTGTTTTGGGATGTATATTTGTATGTTTGTGTACTTTTATAGGAAGATTATGTTTTTGGGTTGTTTTTTTTAATGTATATGTGTTAGCTTTCTCTACAGCATAGCAGGTGTCTTTCGAAAAGAAAAAAAGCTTTTTTTTACAATTTTTTCATTGCGTTTTGACTAAACAGTTGGTACCGTCACATTAAAATTTTTACTAGTCAAGCTCTCGTTTCAGTTGATTTACAGCTAAAAGCTAGAAACTCTTCCACAGCTATATCTTCAAGCTAGGTCTTGTACTACCCTCTAAATGCTATAGAGGTCATGCTAAACTGCTTGCACAATTAACAAAAACTGACATGCTTCGATTAAGCAGACTGGCTGGATCTTCGTTGAACTTGCTGCTCTGACAGGTCCCTACTTCTTAGTCTTTCTTCAAGCTACAGTTGGGTCTCTAGTGGTGAGAATATCTAAGCCAATGATAACTCCAACATTTAAAATAGCATCATTTTTTACATTCCTGAAAGTGGCATATGGTAAACATTGAGCATTTAAACTTTAACACAGTCGAACTGAAAAACTATATTTTATCAACTGCCGCAACATTTTCTCTCTTTTTTCTTTTTCTACAATAGCTCCTTCAGTGCAAAAAAAATCGTTCTACTGAACAGAATTGAAAACCTATCTTTTCTGGTGCCTACTGTACATTATTTTAGCACAGGAAGAAACAGCTCATTCTCTTATTATGTGTTTGTGTGTTTGGAATATCATGTCATTATTTGTGTTTGTGTTTTGTGCACATATTTACGCATTGTGCCAGTTGTATGTTTGTGTGTTTGTTTATTTGTTTATTTCTCAGTATTGTTTTTTTTACTATTTTTATATACTAAATATTGTATTGTATATAAGCATTGTGTGAGAACTTGTATGTTTGTGTGTTAGTATGTCACGCAGTTGCTATTGTTATGCGTGTACATTTCTGTAAACTAGTGGTGTGCTTGAGCACAAATGGCGAGCGAGCCTTAAACTACACTATTGTTATTCAAACTACTAAAATAAAGTCGAGTTGTTAAATTAAGCATACACGGTAAAGGGGTTTCAATGCCATAGTAACCACTCCCCTCAACTGTTTGAATTTGAAAAAGAAGCAACAAAATCAAGTCACGTTATTTAAAAATTCCTTTGTGAAATTCTTAATAGTAGTTGTAACGCACAATACTTTCACACAACTGAATATACCTACGCAAGACTTACCTTCGTGGTTCGTCTAGTGGACAATGAATTTTCAAGTAAATGCTGTTGAATAGGGCTTATAACTGTGATAAATAGCGACTAACTTGAATAGAAATGGAACTCCATAAGTTTTAGAGTTTTAACTGCACACGCACAAGAATTCAAAGCGGTACACACAATTCAATTTCTAAGGTGATACGGGTAATGGTCGCTAAACCAGAGGATACTGTTTAGTGAAGTTTGGGACGAGGTCGAACGCGGAGCGAACACAAAAATACGCGAGGGTCAAAGTACAAAATGACATACGTACGTCCATACATACTGATAAACAAACATCCCCGATTTTCAATTGTGTTACCCCTGTAAGTGTTTCGCTCGCTATGCTCGCTCGCCAATTATAGTAAAATAGTTTATTTGTGTGTTTGTTTACATGGTTCAATTACAATATTGTTGTTTGTTAGTATTTTATGTACTTATTTAAAGTTGTATAGAATGTTTATATAGCATATAAACTGCTGATATAGGAATAAATTTGTTTGTGTCGTTTAAATAGCACTTAAATGCTGTTTTTTTGTTTGTTTGTTTATCACTTTAATTATATATTTGTTTATTTATTTGTATTTAGAGAGATCTCCATCCTTCAGTCTCACTTCACTGGGAGCACTGCCATAGATGGAGTAAGGATGTCAAGCCTGTACAATGTGCAGTACTACATAATAAAGTGCTAGTGATGCGTTATGATTATCTTCACATCTCTACTGACCTTCACTCATGGACTACTACTCGAGCACCATATAGAGACTCGTCCCTAACTACCTACCAGTCTAAGTTTGTATTGGTTGGTGGACAGCATCCCTCCACTTATGAACACATTAACTCTCTGTTGACTAGTACTACTGGTCTAGACTGGAAGCCATCACTACGTGCCATGCCTACTCCTCGCTCCGAAGCATCATCAGTTAGTGGAGGATCACCAGAGGTCCTGGTCGTGGATGGTGGGTGGGGCTCACATGGCAAGTTGGACATAGTGGAAGTTCTACTCAACGACCATTGGACGACTGCAGACTCACTTCCTTCTTCACACTACAACATGCGATCAACATTCCATGAAGGCAACTTCTACTTCACAGGAGGAGGTTACAAGGAGAAGATTCTGTTTATATGCAGTTTAGAGTCTCTCACATCATCTGCTAGTAATGGCAGGACAAGAAGACAAACAATATGGAGGACAGTAACCACACTTACTGAAATCTTAGCTATCATCTCCTATGTATCGAATCTAATCGGCGTCGATAAGTTTACTACCATTAGAAGTTACTCCAACAAGACAGAGAAGTGGATTGAGACTACTAGTGAGGGAGATAGACCAGAACGGAAGTATAGTGTACAGATAGCTACTGCAGTCTTGTCTACTGGACAGTTGCTAGTTGCTACTGACAATGGAGTATACAAAGGAACTCTGTCAGGTTAGTATAAGCAAATAGCAGCATCTCCAGTAAGCCGTCTTGCCTTCAGTGATATTGGCTTCTCTTTAGAATGTCCCATTTATAGATTATATGGGAAACTAGAGTTAGGTATTAAAAAACTTGTACTATAGTAAAACTAGAATATTATTATTTATTATTAAGTTAATTATGTTAAAACTAAATGTTTATTATGTTAATTATGATATTATAATAAGTAAGGTAATTGACTGTCTTTACCTAAATTGCAAGTGCTAGAGTGCAGCTGCTTCTACTGGCAGCTGCTTCTACTGGCTTAGCTCCAGGCTATAAAACCAGCTGCCCACACTCTGTATTGCTGGAGCCAGCTAATAGTACTGGTGCAGTGTGTGAGTTACTTGTACTGTATAACAAATGAGACTGTATTAACTAATTAGTGTTTTATTTGCAATATTTTATAATGCATTTTTTTTTTTATGTTTAATAGTTGTTCTAAAATATGAAGATGCATATAAACACTTCATTGTTTCCAAGGAAGTGTTGGAGCTTCTGTCTTTAAAGTTTATGTCCCTTGGTCCTCCAAGACAAGGCAAGAGTACAACTCTCAGGAGAATAAAGAAAGATATCATAGATCTTCTGTCAGCAAAAGAAGAGGAGCAGATTCATGGCAGCACAGGCACAGTGGAGTGTTGCTCCAATGTGGTAGTCCAAGGCAAGTCTGATCCAACTACAGCAGAAAGAAGTATAAACTGGACCATTGTAAAGAATCTCATTGAGGAAGCTTCTCTACTCTTTCACACTCTCAAAGATAGTCTGGCGACTGAATCCACTTCTGAAACTGAATCCACTTCAGAAGCTACAGCTGATTCCCATAGAGGTAGTGACACCAGGTCAGAGGTCAGTCAGGCTAGCAGTACACTGCAGTCTCACAATGTGGAAGAGCCACCCCAGCCTTCATTATTGCAGAAGATGATGGCAAGATTGAAATCTTTTACCCGAAATAGGCAACCCAGGCATAAGGAAATCACTCCATTCTCAACAACACATGACCAACCAGCTGATCAAGCAGTATCATCACCAGATTATTCTGAAATAGCTGCCATATTCGAAACAGTGTCCAAACAACCACACTTTGCAGAAAATGTGAAGCAATCTTTTAAAGCTTTTTTGAGAATGGAGGACACCGGAGGTCAGCCTGAGCTGATGGACATGCTACCAGCACTCACCATAGGACCTGGCCTCTACTTGCTGTTCTTTAGCTACAATTTCCAACTAGATGAGGAGTATCGGGTCTTTTATCAGAGAGCTTCAGGAGAGACAACTGCACCAGAGAAATCAGAGTTTACTCTGCAAGAGATGCTTTTGCGTACTCTGGCCAGTATATCTTGTTTCAGTTCCTCCACTCATCTTCAACCTCAGCCAGGAGCAGACAACTCAGCCATTGGTGAGATACTGGAGTCCTCCAAGTCAGTAGTGTATATAGTGGGTACTCACAAAGACAAGGTTTCTGAGGAAGTCATCGCTACAGTCGATTCGCAGCTTCAAAAAGTGATTCGAGACACTGACTCCTACAATAAAGGCATAGTTCAGTTCTGCTCAAAAGACAAGCTTGTTGTTTCTTTAGACAACATGGGAGGCGGTGTAGAAGAGATCGATCACTTGCATCAGCTACTGGAGAATGCCATGGAGAAACACTTTAAAAAGCTGAAAATTCCAGCCGTGTGGCTTCTGTTCAGCTTGTGTCTTCGCATGAGAGAAGTGAGGACAGCCAGCCTGGAGACCTGCTTGGCCTTGTCCCATGCCTTCAATATGACACCCTACGAGACCAGAGCAGCTTTGTGGTTTCTTCACCACCATGCCAGTGTTCTGATGTACTTCCCCAGTGTGCCTGGTTTGGAGGACCTAGTCATCATAGACATCCAGGTAGTGTATGACAGTATCACTGGTGTCATTCTTAAAGCTATGAGCTTTGATAGTGTAGGTCAGGCTACAGCTGAGAGATTCAGAAAGACAGGTCGATTCACTATGACAGATTTGAAGACAGCTACAGCTGACATTTCAGGAGATCTGATTCCACCAGAGCAACTGGTAGCTTTGCTTGCATATCTTCACTTGATAGCTGAGATTGTGTCCGTCGAATCTTCTGATACTAACTCAGTGTTAGAAGAAGAGAAAGAATACATCATGCCTTGTGTGTTAGAAAACACTAGTGCAAAGGAACTTGACCTATTCCACAATGAATCCTGCAGATCTTGTATCGTGGAACCTCTCTTGATGTACTTCAGTAGTGGGTTTACTCCTATGGGACTCTTTCCTGCGGCAATGGCATGTCTCGTATCCAACAAGTCCTTCACTTTCATTGCAGAAGGAGTCAAGAAAAACATGGTGCACTTTTTGTATGGAACAATAAAAGTTCACGTGTCTTTTGTATCGAAATCTAAATATTTCGAAGTCGTAGTTTCTTGTGATCCTACTTTCCAAGACTCCATTCACCATGAATGTATTTCTCTAAAACAAGAAATAGAAGACACTCTAAAGGAGGCTAGTTCCAGAATGAACTACAACAGCTCCATGGACTACCAGTTTGCCTTTGACTGTCGTTCACATGAAGGAGAAAATCATCTTGGAGTGGTGGATGGTGCAGACACGATTCCAAAAGTTATGACATGTCTCTTCAATCCAGACTATCCACAAGCAGTTGTACTCACCAATAGACACCTCATTTGGTATGGACAGGTATGCAGAAATAGACTATGTATTCTAACTTGCACTAACAATAATATTATTTGGTTTTAGAAATACGAGGAGAAAGATCCTGTGGTAGAGGTCTCTGAAAGTAAGTCAAGTTATTGTTTTAATTCCTATAATTATAAATGTTTTATTATTAGGTAGCAATAGCTTGAGAATATTTCTGAGTGTGTATCCTGACTTGGTCCTCTCAGTGAAGCCTTGTGTTATGACAGTAGCTGATCACTGCTACAGTATTGAACTCATATCACAATATACCTACGACCAACTTCGTGAGCGTAAAGACCTGATTGACGAAGACAGAGCAAGGACTCTTTTGGACAACATTCGTAGAGTCTTTTCATCGAGACCCTCAGCTCTCAAGGAGTTTGTTACTGTATTGTTTCAAACAGGAGAATGTAATCATTTAGCAGATAAAATACAGCGATAGCTCCAGTAAGTGTATTGTTATTATTGTAGTATTTGAATTATTGTATTGTTTGTGTAGTAGAATTGTGGATTGAAGTCTGTCAACACTACATGGACATACGTTTGAAAACACTCATTGTATTGCACTTTACATTTTTTTTGTATATCATATCCCATATTTCAAATTTACACATTGTTAATTTTTACTGTTACTTTAAATAAATTTTCATTACAGAATGCTTAACATATTGTTATAAAGTAAGGGTCAGGAGACATGGCCATACCATTGCTTTGCTGCATACATATTGCGGCGGTCAACTACCGTTAGCAAATTACTGTGAATGGCCCTCCTAAATCACAAACAGAAATTCCAGTACTGTCAGCCACTGTTTCAAAGCTATGTTTAGCAAGTATGGCTTCTTTGAATATCTGTCTACTGCGCCAGACTATCTTGACCGTACAACTACTCCAGCAAAATGTTCACCCCCCCTCTCTTGTCTGATAGTATCTTGCTGGCAGTGTACGGTGATCCATCGTCTCTCTTGTCTGACAGTATCTTGCTGGCAGTGTACAGTGATCCATCATCTCTCTTGTCTGACAGTATCTTGCTGGCAGTGTACAGTGATCCATCGTCTTTCTTGTCTGACAGTATCTTGCTGGCAGTGTACAGTGATCCATCATCTCTCTTGTCTGACAGTATCTTGCTGGCAGTGTACAGTGATCCATCGTCTCTCTTGTCTGATAGTATCTTGCTGGCAGTGTACGGTGATCCATCGTCTCTCTTGTCTGACAGTATCTTGCTGGCAGTGTACGGTGATCCATCGTCTTTCTTGTCTGACAGTATCTTGCTGGCAGTGTACAACACTCACTGAATTGCCTACTCAAATTGCAGTCACCACACACTCAGGATCCACTTCTCATGTCACAGCAGATGTCGTAGCAGGTACCACACCCCTGTGATCAAGTTCACACATCACAACAAATGTCGTAGCAGGTACCACACCCCTGGGACCAAGTTCACACATCACAACAAATGTCGTAGCAGGTACCACACCCCTGGGATCAAGTTCACACGTCACAACAGATGTCGTAGCAGGTACCACACCCTGGGATCAAGTTCACACGTCACAACAGATGTCGTAGCAGGTACCACACCCTGGGATCAAGTTCACACGTCACAACTGATGTCGTAGCAGGTACCACACCCCTGGGATCAAGTTCACACGTCACAACATATGTCGTAGCAGGTACCACACCCCTGGGATCAAGTTCACACGTCACAACATATGTCGTAGCAGGTACCACACCCTTGGATCAAGTTCGCGCGTCACAACATATGTCGTAGCAGGTACCACACCCTGGGATCAAGTTCACACGTCACAACAGATGTCGTAGCAGGTACCACACCCTGGGATCAAGTTCACACGTCAAAATGATTGTCGTAAGCGGTACCACACCGGGACTAGTTCACGCGTCACAACAGATGTCTTAGCAGGTTACCACACCCTGGGATCAAGTCACAAATCAAACAGATGTCGTAGCAGACCACCCACCGTGGGATCAGTTCACACATCACAACAGATGTCGTAGCAGGTACCACCCCCTGGGATCAAGTTCACACGTCACAACTGATGTCGTAGCAGGTACCACACCCTGGGATCTAGTTCACACATCACAACAGATGTCGTAGCAGGTACCACACCCGTGGGATCAAGTTCACACATCACAACAGATGTCGTAGCAGGTACCACACCCGTGGGATCAAGTTCACACATCACAACATATGTCGTAGCAGGTACCACACCCTGGGATCAAGTTCACACGTCACAACAGATGTCGTAGCAGGTACCACACCCTGGGATCAAGTTCACACGTCACAACTGATGTCGTAGCAGGTACCACACCCCTGGGATCTAGTTCACGCGTCACAACAGATGTCGTAGCAGGTACCACACCCCTGGGATCAAGTTCACACATCACAACAGATGTCGTAGCAGGTACCACACCCGTGGGATCAAGTTCACACATCACAACAGATGTCGTAGCAGGTACCACACCCTGGGATCAAGTTCACATGTCACAACTGATGTCGTAGCAGGTACCACACCCCTGGAATCAAGTTCGCACATCACAACAGATGTCGTAGCAGGTACCACACCCTTGGATCTAGTTCGCACGTCACAACAGATGTCTTAGCAGGTACCACACCCTTGGGATCAAGTTCACACATCACAACAGATGTCGTAGCAGGTACCACACCCCTGGGATCAAGTTCGCACGTCACAACATATGTCTTAGCAGGTACCACACCCCTGGGATCAAGTTCACACATCACAACAGATGTCTAGCAGGTACCACACCCCTGGGATCAAGTTCACACATCACAACAGATGTCGTAGCAGGTACCACACCCCTGGGATCAAGTTCACACATCACAACAGATGTCTAGCAGGTACCACACCCCTGGGATCAAGTTCACACATCACAACAGATGTCGTAGCAGGTACCACACCCCTGGGATCAAGTTGGCACGTCACAACAGATGTTGTAGCAGGTACCACACCCCTGGGATCAAGTTCGTACATCACAACAGATGTTGTAGCAGGTACCAAGCCCCTTGGATCCCTTTCTCACATCACAGTCCCTATGGCCTCTGGATCCACTACTCAGGTTTCAGGTAAGAATTAATGGTGTTTTGCAGAAACGTATTTTTTCATTAAGTGATAAGAACTCTCCATAAATATTTTTTCTGAAGACCAAAATTTTGTTCAGAAAACTTTGTTTTTTGGTAGCACGAAGTCTGTACATGTAATTTTTAAATGATTTTTTGGCAGATCGCATTTTTTGTTAATCCCAGATAATTCGAGAGAAAGATATAAGTAGCTATAGTAACTTAGGCAGAGCTATGATTTTTCATTTGCATACAATGTTACCTATGTTATCATGTGAGACTGTCTACGATAAAATTGAGCTCAATGCAGCACACGTGAATGTTGGGGAATAAGAATCAATTGAATCCAATAAGCCTACCAAGGGGAATTTGATTAGGTCATATATTGTGAACGGCTAAGGCAATCAAACTCGATGCTGATAAAGTGTGATAGTTCAAAAACAGTTTATTTTTTATGGAGGCCGCGTTGGGCCCTATTTTCCTGTAAATGGTTTCATATAGAAATAAGTTTGTCCCAACTGTCCCCGAACTAAGTGCTGTCTAATGAACAATAGAACTTCAAATCTATGGACTGACTATAAACAAAAAACAACAACAACAACAGGAAACAAAATTCACTCATTTGTCTTTGTAACTGATATTTCAGGGTTCAAACTTCTCAAGTTACGACTCCATTTCAGTTTGACTCCTGCCATTCTACTAAAATATCCTTCAATATTTGTGGTAGTAATAATTTATTTATTGATTTATTTTTTTATTTATTTTTTTTTTGGGGGGGGGGGAGAAATTTCACTTTACATGCCTAATTTGTATTTGTGATGTTACATACCTGTATTGTTTAACTTTCTAAGTACCACACCCACTGGATCACCTCCAGTCAGAGTCACTGCACAACGTGGATTATTGATTCCTGGTGCAGTCACCACATGTACTGGAGTTGTGGTTACCATGACGGTTCCATGATCTCCTTCAGTTGCAAATCCGAGTACTGTATCACTCACCAAAGCTACACCTCCTGTTGCTTCCTCAAATTTACGTTCACCATTCACCAATCTATTGAATTTACCTGTGGTAAGGGATGTTACTATGATATCATCACAGACGGGTTCAGCACATGTTCTCACTAGCGATGAGTAAAGTGACGGAAGAGTAAAAGAAGTGTGAAGCTGAGGAGAAGGAAAAGCGAAAACAGGGAAGAGAAAGGAAAAAAGGGAAAAAGAAATAGAACAAAGAAGAAAGGCTGAGGAAAGAATTCGACGAACTGAGGAGAAGGAAAAGAAGCGTAAGCAGGCAGAGGAGGAGAAAGAAAAGAAGCGTAAGCAGGCAGAGGAGGAGAAAGAAAAGAAGTGTAAGCAGGCAGAGGAGGAGAAAGAAAAGAAGCGTAAGCAGGCAGAGGAGGAGAAAGAAAAGAAGAGTAAACAGGCAGAGGAGGAGAAGGAAAAGAAGTGTAAGCAGGCAGAGGAGGAGAAAGAAAAGAAGCGTAAGCAGGCAGAGGAGGAGAAAGAAAAGAAGAGTAAGCAGGCAGAGGAGGAGAAGGAAAAGAAGTGTAAGCAGGCAGAGGAGGAGAAAGAAAAGAAGCGTAAGCAGGCAGAGGAGGAGAAAGCTAAAAAAAAAGTTTACAACACAAAGCTGTAACAGGCAAGAAACGCTCTCGAGAGGTCACTACTGAAACTTCAACAAATGAAGGACATTTGAATTTAGTTGAAGGTGGGAGCAAGATTACAAGTAGACATACTCTGCACAAGAGATCAAAAGTTACAATGGACAGTAGCATATTCACACAGATTTATGTTGTGTGTGCTTCAGTTCTTTTGAAGAGGACGAAGGAACGGGCAGAGAATGGCTTCAGTGCATCTGTTAAAGGTGGATTCATGAAGACTGTGTCGTACCAAACCCCAATGGTGAAAATAAACTTTGTCCCATATGTTGAACTCTGAACTTTGATTCGTAGCATTTGATCTTTTTCATTTTTTTTGTAAGTCATGATTTTTTTTCTTGTTGGCATTCCAATGAAAATGAAGTAAACTCCAATGGCAGTAGCACATTGTGGTAATGCTGGTCAAGGGTTGTTGTTGTTTTTTTGTTTTGTTGTTTTTTTTGTTTCTCAGATTGAGAAGGGGTGCGGGGGGGGGGGGGGGGTGCTTGCCTTCTTCTTTTCCTTTTTACAGTAAACACTTCCAATAAACCACACCCACTGGATCACCTCCAGTCAGAGTCACTGCACAACGTGGATTATTGATTCCTGGTGCAGTCACCACATGTACTGGAGTTGTGGTTACCATGCCGGTTCCATGGTCTCCTTCAGTTGCAAATTCAAGTACTGTATCACTCACCAAAGTTACACCTCCTGTTGCTTCCTCAAATTTACGTTCACCATTCACCAATCTATTGAATTTACCTGTGGTAAGGGATGTTACTATGATATCATCACAGACGGGTTCAGCACATGTTCTCACTAGCGATAAGTAAAGTGACGGAATAGAAAAAGAAGTGTGAAGCTGAGGAGAAGGAAAAGCGAAAACAGGAAAGAGAAAGGAAAAAAGGGAAAAAGAAATAGAACAAAGAAGAAAGGCTGAGGAAAGAATTCGACGAACTGAGGAGAAGGAAAAGAAGCGAAATCAGGCAGAGGAGGAGAAAGAAAAGAAGCGAAATCAGGCAGAGGAGGAGAAAGAAAAGAAGCAAAATAAGGCAGAGGAGGAGAAAGAAAAGAAGCGAAATCAGGCAGAGGAGGAGAAAGAAAAGAAGCGAAATCAGGCAGAGGAGGAGAAAGAAAAGAAGCGAAAGCAGGCAGAGGAGGAGAAAGTAAAGAAGCGTAAGCAGGCAGAGGAGGAGAAAGAAAAGAAGCGAAATCAGGCAGAGGAGGAGAAAGAAAAGAAGCGAAATCAGGCAGAGGAGGAGAAAGAAAAGAAGCGAAATCAGGCAGAGGAGGAGAAAGAAAAGAAGTGTAAGCAGGCAGAGGAGGAGAAAGAAAAGAAGCGTAAGCAGGCAGAGGAGGAGAAAAAAAAGAAGAGTAAGCAGGCAGAGGAGGAGAAGGAAAAGAAGCGAATTCAGGCAGAGGAGGAGAAAGAAAAGAAGTGTAAGCAGGCAGGGAGGAGAAAGAAAAGAGCGAAAGCGGCAGAGGAGGAGAAGAAAAGAAGCGTAAGAGGCAGAGGCGGAGAAAGAAAAGAAGCGAAATCAGCAGAGGAGGAGAAGACAAAAGAAGCGAAAATCAGGCGGGAGAGAAAGAAAAGAAGCGAAATCAGCAGAGGAGGAGAAGAAAAGAAGGAAATCAGGAAGAGGAGGAGAAGAAAAGAAGGGGCAATCAGGCAGAGGAGAGAAAGAAAGAAGCGAAAATCAGGCAGAGCGGAGAAGAAAGAAGCGAAACTCATGCAGAGGAGGAGAAGAAAGAAGCGAATTCAGGCAGAGGGAGGAGAAAGAAAAGAGCGGAAAATCAGGCAAGAGGAGGAGAAAGAAAAGAGCGAAAGCAGGGCAGAGGAGAGAAGAAAAACGCGTAAGAGGCAGAGGAGGGAGAAAGAAAAGAAGCGAAATCAGCAGAGAGGAGACAAGAAAAGAAGCGAATCAGGCAGAGGAGGAGAAGAAAAGAAGCGTAGAAGCAGCGGAGGAGAAAGAAAAGAAGTGTAAGCAGCAGAGGAGGAGAAGAAAGAAGCGAAATCGGCAGCGGAGGAGAAGAAAAGAGCGATCAGGCAGAGGAGCGAAAAGAAAAGAAGCGAAATCAGGCAGAGGCGGAGAAAGAAAAAGAAGCGAAGCAGGCAGAGGAGGAGAAAGAAAAGCAGCGTAAGCAGGCAGAGAGTAGAAAGAAAGAAGAGAAATAGGCAGAGGAGGAGACAAGAAAAGAAGCGAAAGCAGGCAGAGGAGGAGAAAGAAAAGAAGCGTAAGCAGGCAGAGGAGGAGAAAGAAAAGAAGTGTAAGCAGGCAGAGGAGGAGAAAGAAAAGAAGCGAAATCAGGCAGAGGAGGAGAAAGAAAAGAAGCAAAATCAGGCAGAGGAGGAGAAGGAAAAGAAGCGAAATCAGGCAGAGGAGGAGAAAGAAAAGAAGCGAAATCAGGCAGAGGAGGAGAAAGAAAAGAAGCGAAATCAGGCAGAGGAGGAGAAAGAAAGAGCGAAACTCAGGCAGAGGAGGAGAAAGAAAGAAGCCGACATCGGCAGAGGGAGGAGAAGAAAGAAGGTAAGCGGAGAGGAGGAGAAAGAAAAGAGCGTAAGAGGCAGAGGAGGAAAAAAAAGAGAGTAAGCAGGCAGAGGAGGAAGGAAAAGAAGTGTAAGCAGGCAGAGGAGGAGAAAGAAAGAAGCGTAAGCAGGCCAGGAGGAGGAGAGGAAAAGAAGGTAGCGCAGAGGAGGAGAAGAAAGAAGCAGTAAAGCAGGCAGAGAGGAGCACGCTAAAAAAAAAGTTTCAACACAAGCTGTGGGACAGGCAAGAAACGTCTCTCGAGAGGTCACTATGAAACTCAAAAATGAAGGACATTGAATTTAGTTGAAGGTTGGAGCAAGATTACAAGTAGACATAATCTGCACAAGAGATCAAATTACAATGCGACAGCAGCATATTCACACAGATTTCTGTGTGTATGCTTCAGTTTCTTTTGAAGGACGAGGAACGGGCAGAGAATGGCTCAGTGTCTGTTCAAGGTGATTCATGAGACTGTGTCGACCAAACCCCAATGGTGAAAATAACTTGGTCCCATGATGTGAACTATGAATGTGATTCGAGCATTTTTGATCTTTTTCATTTTTTTTGTTAAGTCATGATTTTTGTTTTCTTGTTGGGCATTCCAATGAAAAGAAGTAAATCCAATGGCAGTAGCACATTGGGGTATGTGGTCAAGGGGATGTGGTTGTTGTTTTTTGTTTTTTTTGTTCTCGCTTAGAAGGGGGGGGGGGGTGTTGCCTTTTCTTTTCTTTGTACAGTAAACACTTCCAATAACAATATTTCTATATCCCCTTTCATATATGCCCCCCCCCTCCCACCCTTCAATTGAATAGTAAATGGGCAATTTAGTTGAAGCTAAGTATGGTCATAGGTGAACAGAACAACTTTATTTTGCCACTACCTTTATACTTTGTACGCTAACTTGCAAGGACTATTCCTATAAGGAAATTAAGCACATTGCCAACCCTTCCCCACTCCCCTCCCCCCTCCCCCAAGCTAAATCTATAAAATTCACCTTATTTTACGCACTTCAGCTAAACATTTGGCTTTAATTAAGTGCCTGAAGGTAACATTTATCACATTATAGCGAGTATTAGTGAGCAATGTATCAATTTCTGCTAATATTAAAACTTGTGAACAAAAAAATTGAACCCCATATGAACCTTGTACCTTGACCTGAAACACTACAATATATACCTGTCTAATACTCCATAACAAATTGTCAATATATTTCCAAATTTGGGTATGGTTTCAAGGATAAGGTCAATTCTAATTCCTGTTGCTACTGCCATATTTCCTATTTTTATCATGCTTTATTTTGTGTCACTTTTTTTCAGACTGCCATAGCATTAGCTCATGGGTAGTTGGTTTTAACTTATGTATTGTACGCTAAATTTATATTTAAAAAAAGAAGGAAAAAACCTGACATTTTAACTCTCTAAATGAAAGCCTGTCTGTGGTAAGGGTTTTATTATTTGGTACTAGTTAAGGACAACTAAAGTTTGTGCACAGTGTACTTGTTGAATATTATGGTACTCATAACTATATGTTTTGACCTAGTCTACTGGAGAAGTGGATTTGATCAGTATGCTGTTATATTGATTATATTTTTTCCTTAGGTGATGGACCACTTACAACCAGTGTGTCTATCGAATGTGAGGCAAATGACCATAGTAATGATCAAAGGAGCATTACAGGACATTGTGAAGAAGATTTAGTTGCTGATCAGTCAGCTGGTACCTCAACAACCTTCACCCTTGAAGAAGAACTTCTTTTTGCTAACGTTTGGAAGAAGGATATGACTTGGTTGATCCTAAGTACACAGAATGGCTCAAATACAATGTTCCAGAACACCGCAATTCCCTGGCTGTAACAGCACTCTTGCAGTAAGAAAGTTCAATTGGCTTCGTTTCGTGAAAGTTTTCTTATATTTCCAATAAACCAATATTCCACTAATGGTGGTGCTAGCAATAACTCCTGGCTGGTTATACACAATATTCCACTAATGGTGGTGCTAGCAATGACTCCTGGCTGGTTATACACATTATTCCACTAATGGTGGTGCTAGCAATAACTCCTGGCTGGTTATACACATTATTCCACTAATGGTGGTGCTAGCAATAACTCCTGGCTGGTTATACAGATTACTACAACTTCTGGCACTTGTATACAAGTACTCCAAGAAAATTTCAATCCTAATCTGATTTAATGTGATACAAAAATAATTCCAGTAAAAGACAATTGCTAGAAATAAAGCATCGCTGATGGCTGAATCACTTCCTTTTCACCCTCACACACACAAGGAAATGATGAAGTTCCTGACATCTTTTTTAAGATGGACAAATGATTAATTTCAAACTTTCCCCATCTGCTGAAGTTGTCTAACAATTATTTGCAATATTTACAAAATGAAACTGTGTTTATGAACATCATACCGCATCTGTATAGCTAGAGCCAATAAAGTTAGGACAATATGAAGTTTGTAATAACTTCCTTTAACTTCCTGAGTTATACCTAAAAAGATAAATAATTATTATACTTCAGCAAAAACCAAAGGACAAAGAATTCATTTGATAATATTTATATCAAAATTAATGAAATGGGATAATTTTGCTGAGTAGCAATGGGGTAGTGATTCTTTTGGCCTATAGCTAGCTAGTGTATAGTAATGATAAGGGTTCACATCCTTGGTGATGGTTACCTTATATAAGGCTGGTGTTCGGGCAAGCCCTCATTAAAGTGGTTGCCAAGGCAACTCCTCAAGAATTTGAATATGAACTAGAGCTGGACTCATTATTGTTGTATGTGTGTGACTCCTTATGTTTTTGTTTGACCCTCTTTTACACTGTATACACCCCACTGTTTGTGTCTCACACTATATTGATTCAGTCACACCTCCCATTCAATAACTAATCATCACCTCTCAACTTCCCCCCTTAGTATCATTTTTTCCCCTTATATATATATCTCTCTTTACCTTTGTTTTGGCAGTCTTGCAAGAAGTTTGAAAAACTAAAAGTGTTCAGTCTTAGACTTCTAAATCTAATTCTAGCTACTCCTTTTGTAGTGGGGTCAAGCGTGAGGGCCTTACAACCCCTCACAATAACATTTGCCGCCCCAGCTGGAGCTATGGTGTCGCTTGAACAAAACTTCATTATGTGCCTCTGATACACCAAATTTTAGAGTGGTTACATTTCCACAAAGTGTGATTTTCCTTCTGCTTAATAGTTACAACACATTCTTACTCCCTAACTTTGAACAAGAGCATTACACTTACAAAATTGAGATAAAAGGATGGATATCTGAAAGAATTTCTAAGGGTTTCTATTGCATGTAGTTTTCCAATATTTCCTGATATTATTAACGCACCGTCCAGGTTTATTTATAGTTTGTTCTTCAATCATCAATAAAGTTACACTAGTGTTGGTTGAAACTTGATATTAGCAACAATCTTTTAATTCCAATCATGAAATATTTGATAGCTGTGCTACTCATGATAAAGCATGACATTACTCCAATATATATTAACCTCGTAACTCTTAGTTTAAATGGCAACTTAAACATTCCAAATACTTACCCGATTTTGATACATTACAGCTTTAAGTGGTACAACCTGAGCTTGGAGTCTGCTGTCCCCGGCAGTTTCTTTCGCATCAGTTTTGTCGACTCTAAAATATGCTAATTACATGGTCCCTGGCAGTTTCTCTCGTTTCATTTTAGTCCACTGGACACGCCGGACTCCAAAATATGCTAATTTTATGGTCCCCGTCAATTTCTCTCATTTCATTTCATTTTTGTCCACTGGACACGTTTGACTTTAAAATATGCTAATTACATGGTCCCAGGAAGTTTCTCTCGTTTCATTTTTGTCCACTGGACACATACAACTCCAAAATATGCTAATTACATGGTCCACAGCAGTTTCTCTCGTTTCATTTTAGTCCACTGGACACGTCCGACTCTAAAATATGATAATTACATGGTCCCTGGCAGTTTCTCTCGTTTCAAATATGCTAACTACATGGTCCCTGGTAGTTTCTCTCGTTTCATTTTAGTCCACTGGACACGTCCGACTCTAAACTATGCTAATTACATGGTCCCTGGCAGTTTCTCTCGTTTCATTTTAGTCCACTGGACAAGTCCGACTCTAAAATATGCTAATTACACGGTCCCTGGCAGTTTCTCTCGTCTCATTTTAGTCAACTGGACACGTCCGACTCTAAAATATGCTAATTACATGATCCCCGGCAGTTTCTCTCGTTTCATATTAGTCCACTGGACACGTCCGATTCTTTAATATACTAATAACATGGTCCCCAGGCAGTTTCTCTCGTTTCATTACAGTCCAGTGGACACTTCCGACTCTAAAATATGCTAATTACATGGTCCCTGGCAGTTTCTCTCGTTTTATTTTAGTCCACTGGACACGTCCGACTCTAAAATATGATAATTACATGGTCCCTGGCAGTTTCTCTCGTTTCTCAAATATGCTAACTACATGGTCCCTGGTAGTTTCTCTCGTTTCATTTTAGTCCACTGGACACGTCCGACTCTAAACTATGCTAATTACATGGTCCCTGGCAGTTTCTCTCGTTTCATTTTAGTCCACTGGACAAGTCCGACTCTAAAATATGCTAATTACACGGTCCCTGGCAGTTTCTCTCGTCTCATTTTAGTCCACTGGACACGTCCGACTCTAAAATATGCTAATTACATGATCCCCGGCAGTTTCTCTCGTTTCATATCAGTCCACTGGACACGTCCGATTCTTTAATATACTAGTAACATGGTCCCCAGGCAGTTTCTCTCGTTTCATTACAGTCCAGTGGACACTTCCGACTCTAAAATATGCTAATTACATGGTCCCTGGCAGTTTCTCTCGTTTTATTTTAGTTCACTGGACACGTCCGACTCTAAATTATGATAATTACATGGTCCCCGGCAGTTTTTCTCGTTTCATAATAGTCCACTGGACACGTCCGATTCTTCAATAAGCTAATAACAAGGTCCCCGGAAGTTTCTCTCGTTTCATTACAGTCCAGTGGACACTTCCGACTCTAAAATATGCTAATTACATGGTCCCTGGCAGTTTCTCTCGTTTCGTTTTAGTCCACTGGACACGTCCGACTCCAAAATATGCTAAAAACATGGTCCCTGGCAGTTTCTCTCGTTTCATTTTAGTCCACTGGACACGTCCGATTCTTCAATATGCTAATTACATGGTCCCCGACAGTTTCTCTCGTTTCATTTTAGTCCACTGGAAACGTCCGATTTGTTAATATGCTAATAACATGGTCCCTGGCAGTTTCTCTCTTTCATTTCAGTTCACTGGACACGTCCGACTCTTAAATATGCTAATTACATGTTCCACGGCAGTTTCTCTCGTTTCATTTTTGTCCACTGGACACATCCGACTCTAAAATATGCTAATTACATGGTCCCTGGCAGTTTCTCTCGTTTCATTTTAGTCCACTGGTCACGTCCGACTCTAAAATATGCCAATTACATGGTTCCTAGAAGTTTCTCTCGTTTCATTTTAGTCCACTGGACACGTCAGACTCTAAAATATGCTAATTACATGGTCCTCGGCAGTTTCTCTCGTTTCATTTTTGTCCACTGGACATGTCCGACTCTAAAATATGCTAATTACATGGTCCCTGGCAGTTTCTCTCGTTTCATTTTAGTCCACTGGACACGTCCGACTCTAAAATATGCTAATTACATGGTTCCTAGAAGTTTCTCTCGTTTCATTTTAGTTCACTGGACACGTCCGACTCTATAATATGCTAATTACATGGTCCCTGGCAGTTTCTCTCGTTTCATTTTAGTCCACTGGACACATCCGACTCTAAAATATGATAATTACATGGTCCCTGGCAGTTTCTCTCGTTTCATTTTAGTCCACTGGACACGTCCGATTCTTCAATATGCTAATAACATGGTCCGCGGCGGTTTCTCTCGTTTCATTACAGTTCAGTGGACACTTCCGACTCTAAAATATGCTAATTACATGGTCCCTGGCAGTTTCTCTCGTTTCATTTTAGTCCACTGGACACGTCCGACTCTAGAATATGCTAATTACACGGTCCCTGGCCGTTTCTCTCGTCTCATTTTAGTCCACTGGACACGTCCGACTCTAAAATATGCTAATTACATAATCCCCGGCAGTTTCTCTCGTTTCATATTAGTCCACTGGACACGTCCGATTCTTTAATATACTAATAACATGGTCCCCAGGCAGTTTCCCTCGTTTCATTTTAGTCCACTGGACACGTCCGACTCCAAAATATGCTAAAAACATGGTCCCTGGCAGTTTCTCTCGTTTCATTTTAGTCCACTGGACACGTCCGATTCTTCAATATGCTAATTACATGGTCCCCGGCAGTTTCTCACGTTTCATTTTAGTCCACTGGAAACGTCCGATTCTTTAATATGCTAATAACATGGTCCCTGGCAGTTTCTCTCTTTCATTTCAGTTCACTGGACACGTCCGACTCTTAAATATGCTAATTACATGTTCCACGGCAGTTTCTCTCGTTTCATTTTTGTCCACTGGACACATCCGACTCTAAAATATGCTAATTACATGGTCCCTGGCAGTTTCTCTCGTTTCATTTTAGTCCACTGGACACGTCCGACTCTAAAATATGCTAATTACATGGTCCCTGGCAGTTTCTCTCATTTCATTTTAGTTCACTGGACACGTCCGACTCTAAAATATGCTAATTACATGGTTCCTAGAAGTTTCTCTCGTTTCATTTTAGTTCACTGGATACGTCCGACTCTATAATATGCTAATTACATGGTCCCTGGCAGTTTCTCTCGTTTCATTTTAGTCCACTGGACACATCCGACTCTAAAATATGATAATTACATGGTCCCTGGCAGTTTCTCTCGTTTCATTTTAGTCCACTGGACACGTCAGATTCTTCAATATGCTAATAACATGGTCCGCGGCGGTTTCTCTCGTTTCATTACAGTCCAGTGGACACTTCCGACTCTAAAATATGCTAATTACATGGTCCCTGGCAGTTTCTCTCGTTTCATTTTATTCCACTGGACACGTCCGACTCTAAAATATGCTAATTACATTGTCCCTGGCAGTTTCTCTCATTTCATTTTAGTCCACTGGACACGTCCAACTTTAAAATATGCTAATTACATGGTCCACGGCAGTTTCTCTCGTTTCATTTTTGTCCACTGGATACGTCCGACTCTAAAATATGCTAAATACATGGTCCCCGGCAGTTTCTCTCGTTTCATTTTAGTCCAATGGACACGTCCGACTCTAAAATATGATAATTACAAGGTCCCTGGCAGTTTCTCTCGTTTCATTTTAGTTCACTGGACACGTCAGATTCTTCAATATGCTAATTACATGGTCTCTGGCAGTTTCTTTCGTTTCACTTTAGTCCACTGGACACATCCAACTCTAAATTATGCTAATTACATGGTCACTGGCAGTTTCTCTCGTTTCATTTTAGTCCACTGGACACGTCCGACTCCAAAATATGCTAATTACATGGTCCCTGGCAGTTTATGTCGTTTCATTTTAGTCCACTGGACACATCCAACTCTAAATTATGCTAATTACATGGTCCCTAGCAGTTTCTCTCGCTTCATTTTAGTCCACTTGACACTTTCGATTCTGCAATATGCTAATTACATGGTCCCCGGCAGTTTTTCTCGTTTCATTTTAGTCCACAGGACACATCTGACTCTAAAATATGCTAATTACATGGTCCAAGGCAGTTTCTCTCGTTCGATTTTAGTCCACTGGACACGTCTGACTCTAAAGTATGCTAATTACATTGTCCCTGGCAGTTTTTCTCGTTTCAAATATGCTAATTACATGGTCCCTGGCAGTTTCTCTCGTTTCATTTTAGTCCACTGGACACGTCCGACTCTAAAATATGCTAATTACACGGTCCCTGGCAGTTTCTCTCGTTTCATTTTAGTCCACTAGACACGTCCGACTCTAAAATATGCTAATTACATGATCCCCGGCAGTTTCTCTCGTTTCATTTTAATCCACTGTAAACGTCCGACTCTACGATATGCTAATTACATGGTCCCTGTCAGTTTTTCTCGTTTCATTTTAGTCCACTGGACACATCAAATTCTTCAATATGCTAATAACATGGTCCTCGGCAGTTTCTCTCGTTTCATATTAGTCCACTGGACACGTCCGATTCTTAAATATGCTAATAACATGGTCCCCGGCAGTTTCTCTCGTTTCATTGCAGTCCAGTGGACACTTCCGATTCTAAAATATGCTGATTACATGGTCCCCGGCAGTTTCCCTCGTTTGATTTAAGTCCACTGGACACATCCGACTCTAAAATATGCTAATTATATGGTCCCCGGCAGTTTCTCTCGTTTCATTTTAGACCACTGGACACATCCGACTCTACAATATGCTAATTACATGGTCCCCGGCAGTTTTTCTCGTTTCATTTTAGTCCACAGGACACATCCGACTCTAAAATATGCTAATTACATGGTCCCTGGCAGTTTCTTTTGTTTCATTTTAGTCCACTGGACACATCTGACTCTAAAATATGCTAATTACATGGTCCCCGGCAGTTTTTCTCGTTTCATTTTAGTCCACTGGACACATCTGACTCTAAAATATGCTAATTACATGGTCCCCGGCAGTTTTTCTCGTTTCATTTTAGTCCACAGGACACATCCGACTCTAAATTATACTAATTACATTGTCCCTGGCAGTTTCTCTCGTTTCAAATATGCTAATTACTTGGTCCCCGGCAGTTTCTCTCGTTCGATTTTAGTCCACAGGACACATCCGACTCTAAAATATGCTAATTACATTGTCCATGGCAGTTTCTCTCGTTCAATTTTAGTCTACTGGGCACGTCCGACTCTAAAATATGCTAATTATACGGTCCACGGCAGTTTCTCTCGTTTCATTTTTGTCCACTGGATACGTCCGACTCTAAATTATGCTAATTACATGGTCCCTGGCAGTTTCTCTCGTTTTATTTTAGTCCACTGGACACGTCCGACTCTAAAATATGCTAATTACATGATCCCCGGCAGTTTCTCTCGTTTCATTTTAGTCCACTGTAAACGTCCGACTCTAAAATATGCTAATAACATGGTCCCTGGCAGTTTTTCTCGTTTCATTTTAATCCACTGGACACGTCAAATTCTTCAATATGCTAATAACATGTTCCTCGGCAGTTTCTCTCGTTTCATATTAGTCCACTGGACACTTATGATTCTTCAATATGCTAATAACATGGTCCCCGGTAGTTTCTTTCGTTTCATTACAGTCCAGTGGACACTTCCGATTCTAAAATATGCTAATAACATGGTCCCCGGCAGTTTCTTTCGTTTCATTACAGTCCAGTGGACACTTCCGATTCTTCAATATGCTAATAACATGGTCCCCGGCAGTTTCTCTCGTTTCATTACAGTCCACTGGACACATCCGACTCTAAAATATGCTATTTACATTGTGCACGGCAGTTTCTCTCGTTCCATTTTAGAATGTAATTAGCATATTTTAGTGTTGGACGTGTCCAGTCGACTAAAATCGAACGAGAGAAACAACCGTGGACCATTTAATTAGCATATTTTAGAGTCGAACGTGTTCAGTGGAGTCCCTGGCAGTTTCTCTCGTTTCAAATATGCTAATTAAGTGGTCCCAGGCAGTTTCTCTCGTTTCATTTTAGTCCACTGGACACGTCCGACTCTAAAATATGAATTACATGATCCACGGCAGTTTCTCTCGTTTCATTTTTGTCCACTGGACACGTCCGACTCTAAAATATGCTAATTGCATGGTC
>WLWD01001483.1_pt1 | contig 57187 bp, 37 predicted proteins | sample 6712731 | NCBI WGS metagenome assembly WLWD01 (sample SAMN12718690, study PRJNA576275) | sponge metagenome | isolation source: marine sponge | host: Mycale hentscheli | place: New Zealand: South Island, Marlborough, Capsize Point | collected 2014-11-01 | reverse complement strand
GAAGACGTGAGGACCATAGGTTAATCTGGCCAGTAGCCAGAGGTTCGCATTGGGGGGTTTGGTTTTTAAGACGCAAAAAGCCACACCTAATTTTGTTTCCTCGTTAATTCTTCTACAATACTAAAAAACAAAAGGTATGTGCACTAGGTATTCTACTTCAAAACTATAATTCACTAAACACTGTTGATATTCGAGAGAAAAGCGGTATTACTCTCGTGTAACCAGGCTTCTGTGAGCTGTATATAAACAGTGCAACATTAATACACCTTATTCATACTACAAGTTATTTAATAGTACGGCGTGTAAACTGTCCGCTCGAAATGTATTGGAAAAATCGCTATAACTAAGTGAAATAGCACGGGACAACAAAGTGAAATGCCACGGTAGCTTAAGTAAGAGTAAGAGCGCAAACATGTAGCTCTAGCCTTGGAAATGCATGGCCGTAGCAAGCGGTCCGGTTGGTCCGGTTTTGGCCGGACCAATATTTTCACCTTGTAGCCACACCCACCTTAGTTGCTGCGTAGAGCATACGCGTAGGTTCAAGGATTTGCAGCTGTTACGTTCTCCTTCTAGCCCGTTATTCACTTGGGAGCATATTCATGGCGTAGCATGCGGTCCGGTTGGTCTGTTTTTTTCCGGACCAATATGTTCACCTCGTAGCCACACCCGCTTTAGTTGTTGTGTGTGTAGAGAGCATGCACGCTAATTTATTCCAGTGTTAGGTTCTCTTTCCGCCATTTTTCACCTGGAGCAGCTTTATTGGTTTGCTCGCTATCATTGAGCGGCCCATAATAGCTAATCCGTCAATTTCGGAAGTTTTCTTCAGATTCCTTTCTTGCCAAGTAAGCCTCGGTCTAAATAATCTGATGCTTCTCCACGCCCATAAACAAAGAACAGATGCCATTTGTCTCAAAACAGTTGTAGAAATATTTTTATTGGAGATTCCATTTATAGATCGAATATTTTTGGAAAGTGCTAGTCAACAATTGCAATTTATGCATAAATAATATATAATCAATCTACAAAATAAAGTATAACAAAATTAAAAAATATATATTGTCTTATCCCATCCTTTGCACTTGGCTGCTGAATGGGTCTATTTGTTGACAGAAGGTAATTTTCTTGAAATTGCATAATAAACTACATTGTACGTAGATGACACAAATAAATAATTAAATTAATATTATATATAATATATACAGGAAATTAATTGACCACAGACCACACCTACATCCTGGCCTGACCAACCAAAATTTGCTTGCTACGGGCTTGTACAGTTGTACTTTCTAGTTGGAGACAACGTCATTCTTTAGCGCAGAAGCTATACCCCTATTAGACAGACTTTTTTCCAACAGATTAGGAGTAATCGATTAAAGCAAAGTTCAAGAGAGAGTTTATCCTGCACTATACATAGTAGCCACACTGTAAATGATCATTAGCTTACTGTAGTCTCGTGCAGCTTTTATAAAGCTGGCCTACAATTAGCATGTGATAGCACGGGTAACCGTGCTATTCGTGATTAATAGCACGAACAACGCGATTAAAATAACACGAGGCAAATCGGAGTCCTATTTCAATAGCTTTGCGAGCGCTACTGATCCTCAATAGAACAGGTTACCCGTGCTATCACTCGCTAATAGTAGGCCAGTTTTTTTTAATTATTTGCAGAGTATCTGTTTAAAAAAAAATCCGTTGCTTGTGCTATTAATATCGAATCGCACGCATATCGGTGCTATTACGCTTACAAAAGTGCATTACGTTACACTTTATAAAAAATATATGTAACGTAGCAAGCTTTACTCATGCCGATCTGTGAGCGAAATTATGTATCCAGAAACAGCAGAAAATTTAAGCGCAGGTTCAGCACGATTGAACAGATGATAATATTTCAGAAGTTATATGTGTGGTGTGGCTAAAATATTTACTTCAGGTCACTCTAAAGGGGGGTTCAACCGAACCCCTCGAACTCTCCCCTGGCTACGGGTATGACGCGTAGTCGGCGAGCGAGCGTAGCAGTATTAGGGGTGGATAATGCAAAATCGGGTATATGTTATATATATATTATGTATGTATGTATGTATGGATGGTACGTATGCTCTTTTTTCTCCTAAAAACACGGCTATTTAGGCTTGACTCCAGTTTATTCAGAAACAACAGCATTAAGCAAACCTTATTTTATACTTAAGCTCCAAAGTATGGCAAAATTTCTGCTAAAACGCTTGTTTTCAAGACACAAAAAGTTGATTCGACCGGTTACTATGGCATTGAAGACCCTTTTCCAGACTTAATTTCAAAACTTCGCCGTTTTATGGTGGGATACGAAGTGCCGGTTGTTAGTTGTTAAGAGCCGTTGGTAGTCAGAATGCCGTAGTATTAATGCTATGGAAGCTACTACTTCTCGAGGGAAGCTGAGATAAGTACGCAATTCCATATTTGTTAGCTAAATATGCAAAATTAACTCTGGCCTTTCTTTTTTGTAGTTAAGAGCTAGTCAACAGTGACTGGTAAATTCAAATAGTCAGATTGGCTCAAATTTGCTACAAAAGTTACCACTGCTCAAGAAAATGAGGTAAGAAAGTAATTTTGTATTTGTGTGCTAAAATTGATTGTCTTTTGTTTTTGTAGGTGAGAGCTTGTTGTCAAGAATTCAAGGTAATTCAGATGGTCAAAGTAACTTCAATTTGATACTATAGAAGTTATCAATACTCAAGAATGATGTAAGTAGTAATTCCATATTTGTTGGCTTAAAATTACAAATAATAACATTGGTTTATTTTTTATCGTAGCTGAGAGCTTGTTCAAGAGTTACTGGTGATTGAGATTATCAGAATGGTTGATGTTTGATACTACAAAAGTTACCATTAATAAGGTAAGAGAGTGAGTTTGTATTTGTTTGCTGAAATCAAATGTCATAACTGCTATTATAGTGTTTGCATGAAGTAAGCTAAAACATAGTAACATTTTATGTTACCTAACTATCAGGCTCGCTCGCCATTTGTGCTCAAGCACACCACTAGTTTATTTATATGTTTGGACGTATGCATGTCATTTTGTACTTTGACCCTCCGTATTTTTGTGTTCGGTGCAGTTAAAACTAAAAAACTTATGGTAACTCATTTCTATTCGAGTTAGTGACGGTGGTAAGGTAATTTGTCACAGTTATAAGCACTACTCAACAGCATTTACTTGACAATTCATTGTCCACTAGACAAACCACGAAGGTAAGTCTTGCGTAAGTATGTTCAGTTGTGTGAAAGTATTGTGCGTTACAACTACTATTAAAAATATCACAAAGAAAATTTTAAATAACGTGACTTGATTTTGTTGCTTCTTTTTCAATTCAAACAGTTGAGGGAGTGGTTACTATGGCATTGGACCCCCTTTACCGTATATGCGTAGTTTAACAACTCGACTTATTTTAGTAGTTTGAATAACAATAGTGTAGTTTAAGGCTCGCTCGCCATTTGTGCTCAAGCACACCACGAGTTATCAAGTTATTAGGTATAATTTGTTTAGATTTGTTACCGGGTATTAGCTGCGCAGTAACTATTGCTGACTTGGCATATGTAAGGGGTCAAAGTGCACAGCTCAGGGCGCGTAATAGCTTGGGCGCGTAATTTTCCTGACTCTGTCGCGAGTATCGTTTTCATTTCTGCATTCTCCGCGGGTAGTTGAATCTAGACGTTGGACGGTGAAGTGAGAAGGAGATGTATTTTTAGCGATGATAAAACGGAAGAATTGAAGAAATCATTATGATGAAGGGATGGATAGTAGTACAAGTATATCCAAAATATCTCTAATTCATGAAGTAGTCAAAAAATTAAAAAGAGATGATCAAAAGATAAAGGTTTGTGGCTGTACAGCATTTAATTAAATCTATATTCCAACAACATATATAGGAAAATTTTAAAATGCCTTTCTTTGAATTGGTAGAACGACATCGCTTATGTGCTAGGTATAAATTTAAACTGGAATTGTTGTTATATAAAATATTATTGTTATTATCATTATTGCAGTTGTAGCTATATAAAAGCCAAACTGTAATGTAGATACTTGTATGTATGTATGACTTGAGGGATCTCCAGATATTTCAATAATGAGCAAGTTTATTCACAAGCCAAAGGTGAATGAATCACTGCTAAGAAATGTAACTGAGTCATTTATATATAATATATATAAATGACTCAAGATCAACATAATTATGTTGATCTCAGCTTCAGCCTAGGGCCTTCAAAGCCCTAAAAACAGTAGTTCTATTGTAATATTTAGAATTTAAATAGTCATATTCAGCAATGTGATTGGTCCATTACATGAATTTATTTACTATCAGGTTCGGCATTTAGAAATCGGGCACTTGTTACTACACAAGTTTCAGACATTTTCTTTTGGTTTTAGCAGTTGCTGGGTTCCCTGCTTCTGTACTTGATTTCAACAAAACTAGGTCTAGTTATGTAATTAACAAACAAGCAAAGCAAGCGAAACACTCAGGTACTGGGATATCCCCTCTCCCCCCCAACCCACGCTAAGTTCTCCTCCTCCCTAAACAGAACCCCCCCCCCACCCCCCCCCCCAGCAAATATAAATGTTTCCCCTCCATTTTCCCCACCCACAAATGAAGCTTCCTCAATATTACTCATTATTATTTGTAACAGTTACAACTATGCATTTCAAAGCGTATCTAATGCAAATGTTCACCCCCATCCCTATAAAAAATTTCTGTACATATATCAAACCCTAGCATATGTCCATTTTTTTGGTTGCAAAAATAGGCTTAACCCTTTCGTTCCGGATCCCGCTTTAAAGCGGGTGAAGACCGATTGACTTCTCCGAATTTAAAAAAATCTTCCTCGGCAAAAAACAACAACATCGGTTCTCCGTCGAATTTTAAAAAAAGTTACCTTCTTCACAGCAGCTTCATTTATGGATCCAGTCATCTCCAGAGCTTTGTAGAAGCAGCATAAAATTGCTTGAGCTCAGTAGCCTTCCATAACACATTGAAACAACCGCTTCTTTGCCGACCAAGACTTTGCGGTTTGACTTACTGTCTTCTCCATTTTTTATAAAATCGCCAGTTCAACTGGGGACCTCCCTATTACGTACAGTCTTAGGTAATGCTTATTACATCATAGGAAAAAAGTGAGCGTGTCGTGTGACCCCGATAACTATGCAAAAAAAATTTTTTTCAAAGTCATTTTTTGGAAGATGGCGTCTAGAAGTTTACAATGCGGTGCAAGTTTTAGACTTGCTTGATGTTGACTCTAGCGACTCAGGATCAAGGGGAGAGAAGGGAGACGACATCTAGGGCTATAGGAGGCCCTGTATCAGGGTTGGTGGACCAGACCCCGTCAACTCTGATACTGAAAATGGGAGTCAAGAAGATGATCGAGGTAAGCTTGTCTTTCTCTTGTCTTTCTCTTGAAAAATAGCAAGCTTCTGTTGTGGAAAGGACTTATTTATAGCTGTATTGAGATAGAGTAAGCTGTTTAGCTATAATATATATATATTTCATTGAGTTTTGAGATTTGAAAGTGGCTTGTGGTTTTTTGAACAAATTCAAATTTTCAAAAAAATTAAAAAAAGTTTTTACCACATAAACTACTAGGACCAGATGTGAATGCAGTCACCGACCCCGAATGGGCAGCAGGTTCCAGTGATGAAGAAGAGGAAGTGGCTCCTCCTGCTCCGAGTTCTGGACGTCCTCGCGGTCGGAGAAGGCGGGAATTGAAGAACAAGTGTTTTTTGGTATTGTATGGAGGTTCCGGATCCTATGGGAGGGACCGTTCAGTCTGTGACACCATCCATGCCGGGTAAGTTGAATTCCACGTGTGTGCTTGTACTGTTTTTCATTTTCAAATTACACTTTCTCAATACATGTTTCTCTCATGTACAGTGTGGAGTATACATACCAGGGGTTCATACAGTGGGAGGCTAGCGCTGGGTTCCCCCCTAGAATTTTGGGAGTTGAATAGAAATGAACATTTAGGAAGCATTTATTTTTAGTCTGATATTGTATCCCATTATGTTCCTATCATAACTGAGCCATTTAGTGCATAGGACCGAACACTGATCATCAGTGTGAAGTATAGACTCGTATGCAAAGATGTGCATCAAAGTAGTGTAGGTTCCAATAAATGGGTGTGGCGAAGTACACTCGGAGCCCCACCCCAAACAAAAATCCTGTATGAAACCGCATACAATACATCATAAAGTTGCAATTATATAGGATCATGAATAATTTGTTGTTTGTATTACAAATATCTTTGTTGTTTGTGTTTTTGTGTATATGAAATTGTTGTGTAGTGGAGCTCGACGTCCGATGGCATACGTTCCTTGTGGACACTCATAGATGTCTCCTACATGATCACAATCAGCACCACACACAACAAACAACATATTTTATTGTTGAACTAATATAATATTGGTATATAATGCATCAAACAATATTATTTCTATTTTATTTCATTTTTTTATTGATGGGAAAAGTGAATTTTTGGGGGAAAAAATTTTTTTTTTTGAAGTATTAGTAGATGGCTTAAATATTATTCAATTTTCTCAATCAAAAAATGAGGGGAATTCCAACTCTTGGTCTATTTAGTGATATATGGTTGCTATGGGGTTTTCCCAGCCAGCATCGAGTTAAAAAAATAAAACGGCAATGCTCTATTCCGCGGTAGAAAATTATATTTTTCCGCGCGCGTCCAAACAATTCAGGATTGAAGGGGTTAATGGTGTAAGTTAGGTACAATTTTGTCATTTCTGGTCATTTGCTTACGAATTAAGTAATTTGCACCTGTTGGTTTCATGTAGGTTTTGTATGACATCCTAGAATGGGTAGGAATAGCAGCAGTGTCAATAGCTCACTTGCTGTGCTCAAGCACAAATTGCAGTTTGTGCATACACATGTTTCGGGATAATACCTGATTACACCATGTTGAGGCAAAGTTAAAGCTCTACAAAGGAAACTATCCTGATGTGTGTGTGTGTATTGTGGTCAACTACATCCCGTGTATATTCTGTACTAGCTCTGAAGCCAAGATTTAATTACTGCTCAACCTTACAGGCTTTCCATGCATTCTCTTCCCTTCATCCCACTTAGCTATGTCTATTCTGTACATTTTTATTGTAATTCTCGATTCACTGACTTACAACTTCAATTTATTGTGTACAGACATATGGTGGCCTGGTTCATGTGATTTAATTTGAAATTTGGGCTAGTGCATCCCCAAAACTATTTTTACAATTATTATTGTATTCTGTGTGGCATACAATAAAAATTCATAAACTAATTATTGCATGGAATACTTGATTATTGAAGTTCATACACATGTGGACTCGAGAATCGTAGCCAAAATTGAGCAGTTATGTAATCCTCGGCCCTTATCTTCACTATGTAATTGCCCTACGTACTCAGGTTTGCATTTTTGCTTTTAATTATATGTGTAGTGTTGGTATAAGATCATGAGTTATGTCCGTGTTCACCAAGAAAGGGGTTTGAAATGGCTAGCTCAGTAGACTATAAGTAGGCTTGGTAGACTCGAAGTACATCCAATATACACTTTTATTGCTTTTGTTATTAAAAGCCCTTTTGAAAATCCTGGGTATACACACATGTTATATTTTTATATATTTAATATTACTAGTTTCAATTAAACATATTATATAGGTGTTGAAAGTTTCTGCCATTCCATTCCTATAATTATGAGTGCTTCACCAACAAATTATATCTTACCTGTGCAGGAGTTGTACCGATGCCACCAGAGCCAACAAATTTAAAAGAATTAAAACAAAAAGTACAAGATCAGCTGAATGCTAAATATTATTGTGAGTCTGGGGTGGGCTTATATGCTAGTATGTGATCTACTTTTTAAAGGAACATAGTGTATTTATCATGCGCAGTGTGGTGAGCAACCTCATCGTGTTATATGTTATTCTGGCATCCTATGAAGCAGTAAATAAGGATGAAAGGATCAATAAACTATATAAAGTCACTGTACCATGCACAGGTCCTTGCTTGTAAGCAAGCCCTCTTCAATGATTTGTGTTGGATTTTGAATATAATTTGTAAGTTGGAGAATTGCACAAACTAACAAACACACAATCAACACTTAATTTACAAGTTACACATACATACACACATATATACTATGTAGGTACACCTACATACAGACATTGTATACTGTACTAGGGGCAGGAAATATGAGCGTTAGAGGGTTTATAGAGATAAACTTTGAGATGAGTGCACACATGCAGCAAGCACATCAAAATTACACTTTATGTAACATGAAGAAGATTTTGTGAGTGGGAGGAAAGATTTCTTTGCATGGGGGGGGGGGGGGGGAGGTGGAGTCCCTGTCCTTTCCCCCACCTCCTTCCCCCTCCCCTTTCCCTTCATGGTAAGATTATTTTTTGCTTCCAAGTATGTCAAGTGTATTATATTATAAATACATTTTTTTGGAGGTGGGTAATAGGGAAGCCTTCGTTGTTCTCCTAATCGGTAATATTTTTTTTCTCAGAAGTTTTGTGTGATGTTCATATAACAGATTACATGTACACAATATTATTGTGCCAATAATTCTCTTTCTGATGATTCAGTCATTCTCAGCTGAAATAATTATAATAATAGCAGACTTCGGCAAGAAGTCGAAATGTTGGGTTAAGTTTTAATTAAAATTTTGGCTGTTAGAACGAGAAATATTTGCTAATATTTTAATTCTCTTGCTATACAACCATTTCTGACTCATAATAATAAGCTTTTATTATTCTTCCTATTACTGTTGACAGGGGTGCCTCATGAAGGGCTGCCAAATCTCACTAATCATTCTTACACGAAGCCTTCAACAGCTGCTTAAAGGTCCACAACTACACAACAACGAAAACAATCTCAAATTGGCTATTTAACGTTGTCTGTGTCAGATGGAAAAGAACTAGATCTCTACCATCAGATGGTCAATCCTGAGACACATTTGGAAGTTGCTCAGACTGTCAATGTGTTCAATAAATTGAAGGAAACTGTAGACAAAGCACGAACTATGGCAGGATATGATATCAATGTATGAACAATTTGAATATATTAACACTTCACTTTTGTTTATTTATTCATTTACACATGTATTTTGTACTTGTTTTGAAATAACTTCATTTGAGACTATCTCACTTGATAAAGTAGAGAACAATTACCATTGCATGCTAAGTGAGTCTGGTAAATAGTGGCGAAAGTAATTGGCAGCTTCTTAAGAAACGTGCATCTATACAACTGTTTGGGTAGGCATATTGTAAGTATTTCATTGAAAATGTGTAGTTCATTGCTAGCTTGTTAAGTGTTTGTATAATCTGAAACTTCCCAATAAGTCCTTTAGCCCAACAGCTACTGTGAAACCTCGAGTTCACTGGAAATGAAAATTTTCTCATGACTATATAATAGATAGACAACGAAATCGAGGGATCTACCGCCCACAGAACCTCGAGGGCCGCGGGCAATACCTTCCCGAGCGTAGCGAGGGCGATACTAGCGGCCGAGGGTTCGACGGGCGGTAGTTCCCGAGATTTCGTTGTCTATCTGTTTTAGAACGTAGCAACTATAGCCTTAGTTACCAAATAATTTTTTCTATCCTTTGTTCTATGCTGACACTCTACGACAAAGACGGCAGAGACATTACGGAGAGGTGTCCAGTAATTCTAAGGAGCCACGGCGCATAGAATATTTTCATGTGTTGTGCGCTCGACTCCAGTGAACCGGCGAAAGTGATGGAATTAGACTCAGGAGAATCAATATCACTGCGTTTTCAGCGAACTTAGTCAAAAAGAACATTCCAGCCCACCTATCTACATTACCAATTTTTCGCATTTCAGCTCAATTGGTGAGATAAAATTTACAAAACGGCTTTGTCTCTCCTAAATCTTCTTTCAACCAGCTACTCTTCCACCTTCTAAACTCAATCATCTCTCCTTTATTTAGCTCCTCACAGTCAGCTCTCCAGCTTAGCTCCTCACCGTCAACTTTCAAGTCAAGCCCCTCACAATCAGTACTCCAGCTTTGCTCTTTACAGTCAATCTCCGTCTAGCTTAGCTTTTGAATCAAGATTTAGTCAACCTTTACATGATGATGAAATTTTGAAAGATGTAAGGCCATGCAAAAAGTTTGTATTTACAATATCTGACATTGATGAACAGTTTGCGATGGATAAGGAAGGATTTTGATTACATAAGCAAAATACAACGAAAATACCATGAATGTAGTGCTTTTACATTGCAAACAATATTATACTAGAAGGGGTGCCTTTAATTTTCATAACTGTAGTGATATAAACATCCACAAGAATAGTACTAAAACTATTAAAATAACATGTGCAACATATATAACAGCTTTTTATTGTTCATTATGTTATTGTTTCTTTCTCACTTTCTCATTTTGGTGATGATTGTATTAATTAAGAAAAATATTGTTAGTGTGCAAGGCATGCGTTGAATCCATCTTATCTTTCTCATCTGACAGGAAAACCGTGCAAACAACGTTCTTGCACCATAGATAAAATAAAAATTCTTTAATAATTAATGCTTGCACGACTCATAAACAAAAAAAAACAACTAATAAAATGCTAGAAGGGAGGACACTATTAGCCGGAGGATATTATCAGTAGTATCCTCCCTTCTGGCATTTAGTATCCTCCCTTCTGGCATTTAGTATCCCTGTGCACTCTCTTGAGCAACACTATGCTGGATAGAATGCCTACTTCACAATACAAAAAAGGGGTTAGCTATGTTCTAAATAATAGTTAGACACTGCCACCAAGGGCACTACTGTGTTTAGGGTCCCGAAGGCCTCAGGCTGTCGCGTCCCGAGCGTAGCGAGGGCTCTACTAATGGGGCCTGAGGGACCCTAAACACAGTAGCGCTCGATGGTGCGCAGTGCCTAACTAATTTAGAACATAGCAACCACTGAGTGAGTGTTTCCAAGCGCTTCCAACGTACTTCCACTCCCAGCATGCTAACATTTTTTGATAAGGAAAAGAGAGATATTTCAAGGGAGATAGAAGAACCTACAGAATTTTGTGATAATCCTACCTGTTTAGGAGAACCTTGGTGTAGCGCCTGGGAAATATGTAGTGAAATGATGGACAGAGCTGCTACGCAGTACCTGAAGAGGAGAAAATATACTCCAATTCTATTATTGAGGAACCTAAAGAGCGAGATTCCCAAGCTTCCTGCTCCAACCTACCACAAACTACCACTGGTCAATCTTTCTCGCCGTCAAAGAAACAATCTCAAGCATCCTCTCCTCTTTCCTACAGCAACAAAAGACTTTTTGCTGCAATAAAAACTGATGAGGAAGTTGACAGGGCAAGGGAATCTGGTACATGCAAGAAAACTAAAGAAGACACCAGATATTGCTGTGGTTTGTGGACTTCCTGGAGCTTCTACAGGGAGAATCAGAATGGAGACAAAAAGGACCAATTGAGTCATTGAGTAGGGAGTATATTCAGTATTGGCTAACCAGATTCATTTTAGAGGTAAAAGTAATCATGTAAGTTTATTTAAAACATTATTTACTATACTGTACTAAAAGATGGAGCAGAGTTTCCTCCAAATACCTTACACCACATTGTTTGTGGTCTGATGAGGTTCGCTGGAATGGACATCCAAAAATCAGATTTTTTCGCCGATCATGACTTTGCTGATTTCAAGAAATCTCTTGATGCTGAAATGAAACGACTACAGTCCAAAGGCTTAGGGTCAAAGAAGTGCCAGGCTGAACCCTTATCACTTAATGAAGAAGAAATATTGTGGGAGAAAGGACTTTTAGGAGATAAGGACCCACATACTTTACTTGATACTGACTTTATTTCGCTTTGAGAAGTGGACGAGAACACAGGCGGCTCCGGTTGTGACCCTGCCAAATTGAACTTATTGAAATGGAAGGAGAAAGGCCATATTTGAAATATACTGAGGATTTATCTAAAAATAGACCTGGTGGGATTAAAGGTAGAAAGATTAAACCAAAAGTAGTAATACATCATGCCAACTCAGACATTTCTGATCGCTGTTTTGTACGACTATTCAAGAAATATATCAATATGTGTCCTACTTCCCCTAATGATTTGGATGTCTTTTACTTGCAGCCTGCCACTAAACCAACCCAAGATTGCTGGTATACTACAAGGCCTCTGGGACACAACACATTAACTAAGACCATTTGTGGGCGGAGTAATGAACATATTCATTTATAGTAACTCTTTTGTTTATCAACAGCATGTATTATTTTAGTGTTGTGTTATTTATCTTTACTGTATCATCTGCTGAGTGCATGCATGTTGTGTTATTGTCCGGATGTCAATCCGTGAGCATTTTTATTTTTGCGCATGCGTGTCTATGGCTATAAAAGCTTGGGCGCGCCTGTGTATCGTGAGTTCTCTAATAATCTTAGTTTGTGCAAACACTGGGTTAGTAGCCAGCTTGTCGTACTTACCTGAGTGAGGAGGACTCTGGTGGCAGCGTGTCACAGAGTTCGGGCATCTTCTGGTTGTGAGTCCTTTGAGCCGTGACCTACCTTTCTTGTGTATACTTTCCCTGTGCCGGTTGGTGGTTCGAGAGCGAGTGATTCCTCCAGAGCCACCCCATTAAACCCACACCATTGCTAGGTTGTGTGCAAGTGCTGGTATTGAAGGCTTCAAAACAAATCATTCACTACGTGCCACTACAGCAACAAGGCTGTATCAAAGTGGAGTTGATGAACAACTAGTGATGGAGAGAACAGGACACAGAAGCTTGGAAGGAGTGAGGAACTACAAAAGAACATCTTCACAACAGAAAGAAGCTTTATCAGACATTTTGTACAACAAAATTCCTAGACTTTGCAACTCTAATAATGATACTTCAACATCTTCTAGTCAACAATTAGTATCCTGTTCTTCTCCTTTGCAGAGCCATAATTCCAACCTAGCATCAACAACAAACATTCAGAGAAACATAAAGACAAGTCTGCCAGGATCATTTACATTCAACTCTTGCTCAGGAATCACATTTAATATTAACTATTAGTTGATATTTCTTAGCATCATCTAGCTAGCTATTAGCTGTACTTGGCAATTGTAAAATACTATATAATTCTAAATTGGAGGAACTACGCGATTCAGAGCCCCGCTACGTAATACAAAAACTACAGTAGCTATGTTCTAATGAAGGATGAGGATATGTAGCTGTGAGAGTATTGTTTTATTATTTAATTCATGAAAGTGGGCATTTTCTGAATTACTATAAACTGGTTGAAAATTTATATTAGTGGCTAAGTCATCATTAGCATAGATTTGTTGCAATAATTTAAATGGATTTAGGTTAGGTACAAGTCAAAGTTGAGTTTGTGTGTGATGTGACTGTTTGTGTGTGACACGTGTTGTGTAGCAAACAATATTTGTACACACTTAACTGTCACCTATACATTACATATGAAGGTTCTACCAGGCTACATTTTAATTCACTACTGAGCATCCTGCCCGGCAATATTCTTAACGCATGCTGTAGATTTGATTACCGATGGCCCAACTATGCTTTGGGAGGGGACAACACCCCATGATTGTGTGTCAGCCGTGGGGGTGCTGAGGCCAGCCTGGTTATCGTACCATTAAGGAGGATATTATCTCAAAACTTTTTTCACATCTGGTAAAGTTATAACTGGCATTGATTTAGTTGTCTATAGCATAGTTGAGGAGGTGAACAGAGGTGGTTGGTGGGTTCAATCAGATTACAAATTGTATCAACTCTCAAGCTGCTGACTGATGATCACTTATACATGTGTCCTATCGCATGTCCAATTCCAAGTCCTATCTCCTCGTGGTGCCTTGGAAGTTAATGCTAACATGACTGCATTGGCGCAGCTTTAGCGATTACTACGATGTAGCCAAGTGTTAATTGACATTTTTTGCACAAGAAGCTCATGGGATTTATTTCGGTTTTTAATATTTTCATGAAGATTAGTATTGAAAAGAGTAGGTCATGCAAATCGCAGAGTGGTTAGAGGAACATGCAGGACCGGACTAAAGCTGGAGGAAAGAGAATGAGAGGAGGAGGAGGACATGTGTAGGCAAGTATTGGGAACAATGGAAATTTAAGCATTAGATACTTCATACCAACGTAGTGTGTGTGTGTGTGTACTTACTGTGGCAATTCAATGTGTTGTTTCTTTTGTTTAAAGTCAAGTGTGTGTGTGTATGTGTGTGTGTGTGTATGTGTGTGTGTGTGTGTGTGTGTGTGTGTGTGTGTGTGTGTGTGTGTGTGTGGTGGCTGTAGTAGTGGTTGTGTCCTTGGCTTAGGGCCTAAGGTCCCCGAGTTCAAGCCCAACTCAGGCAATTTTCCATCTGATTTTCTATCTGCCTCCTACCAGCCCCACCAGTTCACCCAGCTGTAATTGTGTACCTGGTATTTGCTGGGATGCAAATTCAAGGCCTTTCTCATGAAACAGCAATGGTCCAGTTCAAAATTATTGTATGATCACAAGATTATGCATTGAATGGAGCAACTGGTGTTGGAGATAATACCATGCCATGAGATATGTTGTATTTATCTTCTACATTACCACTTCAGAGACCACAGACCAATAATTAACCGTGTAGTGTGAGTGTGAGTGCACATGCTAGAGCATGGAAAGCATTTAACAAGAAATTGAACATTCTCACACAGAAAATGAGTGAAATGTTATAGTCTCTTAACAACAATATGGTCTAGCGGTAAATGAAAAGCCACTTCTTGAACTTTTAAGAGCCTTATCAAGATCGTTTTTTCTTCCATTGCAAATACCCCTTTTTGGCTCTTTTTGAAACACTATCAACAAAACATCATAATGCTTAATGAATCTTAATGAAATCCTCCTTTTCATGACGTAGTTTGCGTCGTTCCATATCTTCCTCGCTTGGAAAAATACTTTCTTCATCATCACTGGATTCATTATTAAGTACTACAAGAAATAATCGTAACACAAATGTCACACAAAATACTGCTAGTACAAAAATACCAGATGGCAGATATTGGTGAGTAGATGGTGCAGTGGGAAAAAGGTCTTTAGATTGTTCCAGCAAAGTGGAGGGTCCCAGTGAAGTGGAAGATCCTTGTGAGATGGAGGGTCTCAGTGAAATGGAGGGTTTCAGTGAAATGGAATGTTTCAGTGAAATGGAGGGTTTCAGCGAAGTGGAGGGTCCAGGTCCCAGTGAAGTGGAGGGTCCAGAGAGTCCCAGTAAAGTGGAGGGTCCAGAGGGTCCCAGTGAAGTGGAGGGTCCAGAGGGTCAAAGTGAAGTGGAGGGTCCAGAGGGTCCCAGTGAAGTGGAGGGTCCAGAGGGTCCCAGTGAAGTGGAGGGTCCAGAGGGTCCCAGTGAAGTGGAGGGTCCAGAGGGTCCCAGTGAAGTGGGGGTACAGAGGGTCCCAGTGAAGTGGAGGGTCCTAGTGAAGTGAAGGGCCCCAGTGAAGTGGAGGTTTCCAGTGATGATTATGTTGAATGCACTAGAAACTATAATGACAAAAATGTACATACATCATACCATACCAATATTCATTAAAATATTTTGCAACTTAGACTAGAACTCATGTAGCACTGCACTAAACATAGCAGCTGAACTTCAATGAAAGAGAGAGAAGTGTAAGGAAAAATATGTAAAACTGATTGTATAAAATTACTTAATTTTATGAATACAAGTAACATAATTTACCTTCACCATTATCACTACCACCATCAGTGTCATTACTCCATTCTTCTTCCAAATTGTAAGGCTTGTGTTCACTAACATATATAAAATGGTATAAAAAAATATTTATGTATATTTTTTAAGTACTCACTGTTGTTTGACAAGTTGTATACATGGTGAGGTAGCACGATAAATTTATCAACAGGTAGTGATTCTAATTCCAAGATTTGGCCAAAAGATTCAAATAAACTATGAAGTGTCTCTTCAAATCTCAACCTATCAAAATGAAGAGCTTGTAGAGCACCTATGTTGTATGCAGAAGGAGTCATCAAACTTCGTTCTTGCACTGCATTGACCAACTCCTGCGAGTCCTTCAGATAAAAGGACATGGTTGCCCTCATTTCTGTTTCAATGAGTTGAATCTCCTCCTCTGAACACACTACTAGATGATGAAACTTAATGGCACCAAGCTGAGCTATTTTTTGAATATTTTCATTGATTAAATCCATACCATCATTTGAATTAAACCGTTCAAGACTCGTCACATCTGATCAACTCCAAAAATTAGTGGTAGATACACTAGGAAAGCTATTATAGTCCAATAGCAACTGTTTAAGCCGAGATGACAAATTATTTAAGTTCTTTGATAGCCTGGAAGCCAAATACTGATCATCTATGAATATAATTTTTCATTTTAATAATAATAGCTACTATATTATTAACAAGATGTAATTAATTACCAGCAAATTTGGCCTTCAAATTTAACAGGAACCATCGTTCCCGAGCACATTTCTCCATGGCATGCTCAATCTCGTTGTTCTCTTCTTCTTAAGAGACTCTCAACATATCCTTAAATACATCAGAGTCAGAAGTCCATCTTTGGATTCCATGCTTGGATTCGTATTCTTTCAGCTTATCCTCTATACTGAAATTTAAATGAAATTATTGCAACATAGTACAAAACATTTTAACTATAAACATACTTGTGAATTTTATAAGCAAAGTTGAAAGTGCATGGTTGCTGCCTGTGACATTTACTAAAAAATGTACATAATTTTTAACCTCTTAAAACGTATTTTAATTTATAATATCTGTCCAAAAGTGCTGCATAGTTTCTTTCCCAAGGAATACTGTCATGTTCTTGATAAACAAAATAATCATTTTTAATTAATAAAAAAATATTCAATTAATAAAAAAATGATAACAAAAAAATACAACAAAAACAAACACACCTGAACAGGATGGTCGATTTTCAAGCAGCAATTTATACAACCTTTCAATGTCTGAAGCACTAAACTGAACTAAAGACATTCTTTGTAAATGGTTAGATATTTCTCTAGCTACCAGGGCCAAACCAGATGCAAATCACTATTTAGACAAGTATAAACTCATAATATTTCGGCTTTGTTAGCCTTCTAGTGAGGATGAGAGTGACTTGAAGGAAAATAAAAATTAAATAAGACTAAACCAATGACTAGAGATCATATGACTAGGGTTGCATGAAACGGTGTTCTCAATATATGTGTTGAATGAGGGGCAGAGCCCCTATTGACATTGAATGCAGGTGTTGATTGTGGTAGCTATGATAACATGGCACATTTTCTCACAAAGAGTTAGATTCTTTTTTAACCTTGATTGTTTTTTTCTTCCTTTTTGAAGGTATCAAAGTCACTATATATATGTATAACATTGAAAATTGAAGAAGAAAGAATAATTGAATCTATTCACCGAGTCTTTGAGTAGAACATTGAGCATAATGGAGAAGAGCATCCGTTAAGACATCAATCCGATGAGATGGTCTCATCTCTTTGGTGGAATATGAAAACTTTCTGAGATATGCGCAAAGTCTTTCAACAACTTCTCCGTCAGTTAGACCATAACCGTTCTTATTGTGAGAGCTATATTCAAACTGTAATATATCTATAATAAGGCACCTTTAATTAGAATTTTTAATTACTTGACAATCCACTTTGTGACCATACGAATGAAAAACTGGAATTGCCAAGTCAAGCTTATATAAGAGATCAACACGGCCATGATTCTAGACAAAATATAAATTTATGAATGTACATATTATGTAAAGCATTACAAGATCTATTGTGGATTAAAAGATACAAAGGGCTTAAGGGTATCTACCAAAGGACACAATCAAGATCTAGCGTGCAATTTGTACAATTATCTTTTAGTGGGGGATTTTAGTATTTTCTATTTTACACATGTGATATTCTGACGAACACATATTATTAGTAGGTTTAATTACAGTGTGTAATATAGGAAAGAAAAGCACTGTTCTCACTCTTCAATGATGAAATACCGACATTTTATTCACTTTCAGCTGGTTCAATATGGCTGCTCACAAGCAAAATACGATGATAGTGTAATAAGTATTGGAGCCACAGATAGCCACTACGCATAATTAAGCTTGAACCCAATTCACTTTATTTTCCTATGAACTGTCATGTACACACTACAATTAACAAATTCTTTCTGTCAACTAGCTCATGGAGTATACTCTTCTTACTCTCTAGGTCTATCTTTTTTTCTTAGCTAGCAGTTAGATTAGGTGTTAGCTTTTCAATAGCTGCTAATAGTTTGGAGCTTATATTACGAAATGGTTTACTTTATCTAGTTCACGGCAGTTCTGAGCTTTGATTAGATAGGCAGTGAACAACCCCACAATGAGGATAGTATGTATATAAACTTGCAGGTTGTGTATACTTTTGCTCCTGCAATGGATACTGGTAAATCTTATGGACTAATACATTACTCTAAATGTCCTTTATAAATAGAGAAACAACTAGTCAGTTGTTTAAAAAAGTTTTTCTACAATCATTCTTGTTGATTAAATAATTGGTTGACAGTAACTAACCAAGAGCATGAAAAACAAACAAACGAACAACCCCAAACACAACAACAACAGCAGCAACTAAGAAGGTAAAAAATAGATATGTGAGAATAAACTTGTAGTGTTGCGGTTACGATTCAGCAATGACATTATATTTAAACATAATATATCCCGTGGGTGCATTTACCAGTCTATAGCAAAAAATTTAGATCCATATAAAAGTTTCTACAACATGTACATCAGTAAGAAAGTTTTGACTAATGCTTATGGGGTAAACGGGGTGGGGGGCTGAAAAGTTATGCCACTTCAATAACAACAAACCTGACATCAATTTTTAAACAATCTAAACTATCCAATTTCAATTGATGCATACTCCTACCCGACCCCCCCCCCCCCTTTAAAGTCTGTCAAAACCCAAGACTACTTATATACCTTAAGATACTTTGATAGTGTACATGCCACATCATAGAGTACTCGAATTTTCTGATGTCTACTAAAACCTACCAATAGTTTTTCTAACATGAATACAATGTAAGAAAACCTAAAAAAAAAAAGCATCCACCAAAATCCAACCTTTCTCCATGACAGAGAGACATCACTTTATAGGGAAACTCATGTCTGCAAACAACTCCCAAAAGACCTGTTTCATCGGCTTTTAGATCTGAGAGCCTATCCAGCAAGAAACTGATTGCATTCTTATTAAAACTGTTCAGTATACAATATATTTATAAAGTGAACCTGGTAAAAATACCTTGCTTATTGGTGCTTTGATAGTTGCATAGTCAGCAACATACTTGTTGACTTCATCCTGATCTAAAAATATAGTTTTCCCATGTAGCGGTGGGCGGGTACTCATTCTAGAAGCCTTCTTCCGGCAAAGTCCAAAATTGCCATCAATTGATAAAAACACAGGAGCAGTCTGCATAATTGAATACAGTATACAACACTTTGAATAATATTACCTGAGAACAAGATAGACATTTGGTACCGTTATTAAGCCGGTTAGGCATTACACTATCGAAATGGTGCAGTTTACTTTTGGCATATCTGTAAATTGTACTGACATCAATATTTTAAAAAAAACACAACAAACGATAGTAATCATACCTGTACTTCTCAAAACTGTCAATAATGACAGGATACAGATTCCACTATTTCGTCTGATTAAAAAAAATGGTATTATACGTACAGAATTTCCAACAATTATACAAAATCTACCTGAAGAAGTTTAGAGCCAGTCAGAAAGTTCAAAGCATCTACGAAGTTGTGTAATGCCACTTGGCCTTCAACATAAGCGCTTCATAAAAATCAAATAATTGAAAAGATAAAGCCAGCTGTGTATGCTGTGGTGTAGCAGGAAACAGATGTGCCTGAAGCAGTGTTGCTACTTCGCTCTCACATGAGCAAAATTGTACAGAAACAGAATGATAAAACCCTAAATGTTTGAATATAATTTAAAAGAATATATCTAGTTAGTGTAATTGCGTACCATTTACATCCACACAAATGATATCTTGTGAATATTTAGTAGAGCACTTATGGGCACCTTCAATGAAAATCTTTCTTTTGAAGGGAACATACATTTGACTTTGTTCCTAAAAAAATACTTAATTTTCATTAACCATCTACAGTTGTTTGATTAGCATATTACCATTCATAACAAAGGAGAATGGAAGAGGTTGACAGATTTATGCATTTTTATTGTACATTCTTCACAAAAATAGGCATGGATCCACACTCTGGGCACCAGACACATGCCGGGTTCAACATACAAAAAATACATATACCCTTGGAAAATCCTAATCCAGATAATTATTATGGTTGGCAAAGCGAATTTTCCCCCAAGCTTCAGCCGCTTTCACTTTCCTTTCTTGGTAAGAACCAGATTTTTCACCAATCAACTCTCCTCCAGAATTTTCAGGAACTACTTCATCAACAGAATGAGGGAGTGGATTAATTTCAACACTGAAACTACAACTATCAGATTCATTAGGGTTCTGGGCTTCACAACAGAAGGAAATGGAGCTAATGGATACTCTGCAGACTTAATTCTTAATCATTTCCTTTTTCTTCCTGGACAAAGTTTAGCCTTACAGTATCTGGTCTTTTCTTCCGCGCCGCATTTTACAATTTCAGTTGCCAAGTTTATGAAACTAATTTTAGGTACAGGGTAAAACCACACCCATGTTAGTGAGCCACACCCAAAACCACACCCATTTTAATAAGCCACACTTAAAACCATGCCCATTATCAATAGACCAAGTTCCAATTTCAAATAATATTTATTTGGTGGTGAGGACTTTGTGTGTAGCTTTTTTACAGTTAGTAAGCAGTTGATCATTAAACAGTTAAACTGGAAAAGCTTAAGGTCAGGGCAGCTGGCAACTAGTTTGGCATGTGGGCAGCTGTAGTTTTGCTAGAGGGGGTGTGTGGCTGCTGTAGTTTTGCTCTGGCATCTGGGTACAACAATAGGCTAAGTAGTAATTCTGGTGCTGTACGTTGCAGATCTGATAATTCCTGTACTGCACCGGATGTTCTGATAATTCCTGTACTGCACCGGATGTTCCTGTACACTTGGCAACTATGCAATTTATAGTCAGTCTTACCCAAGCGTTTCACCTGCTGTTAAACTCTAACTATAGCAACGACGCCAAACCCTGAGCTGTGAACTTTGACCCCTTAAGTGTGCCAAGTCAGCAATAGTTACTGTGCAGCTAATACCTGGTAACAAATCTAGACAAAGTGTACCTAATAACTTGTTAATAACGCGTGAACCGGATGCTTAGCCGCTTCCCAATTAATCACTCTATAATGAATGTGACTACACTTTACCCATTAAAATAAAGATGCTTTACCGAACAATTTAAGCTTGTGAATTATGCATGGATACACACTACATTAGGCCAGGCCCCTTCAAACTTTCTGTCCAGTTATGCCACTGCCCACATTCATGAAAATTGACTACACTACTAACATCATTTCAAATGTAATTGGAATTGCAAGGCAAGTCTCACATATTGGACCAGATTACTGATTAAAATATTGTGCCAGTTGTCTATCATAGCTACCATCCGTGATGACAATTGTCATTAATAGTTTATAGTCAGAAGTTTTTGTATTTGAATCCTTCCAATTTGAGGGAGCTTAGTGAGATCTACAACAGTAGAGAAAAGAAAGAAAAGCAAAAATATAATACTTGATTAATATAATAAATGATAGTGCCAATGTAATATGCAGCAAATTCCTCTCTTCTCCTGATAGTTAAAGTTTTGTGAGGTGAGCAAATACTCAGCTAATGATTTTAACATTTAATTATCCTTTACCAAATTTGTCATTGATGTTTTATTGTGCATGAAAATATTTTGACATTACATGAACCAGAGATGAGTGAAAATAATACCAAAGAGTAAATTATCTTGCCATATCACTCAGATGAGTGTAATAAGTGGTTTATTTTATGCTATATATCTTCACTGGAATAGTTAGTACTATGAATGGTAACTCACAGAGTGAAGTTGGTTGTGGACTACCCAAACCCCCTGCTGATATATTAGCAACTGTTGTGACAAGATTGGGTAGGCTAATGTTTAAACTGTATTTGCATTATTTTTTTAAGAATTACAACTTGCTATTACATATCTAGCTGGCTAGCTCACAAATAACGATAAAATATTATTCACAAACTTTACGAGCAGGATGCTCCCAATCTTCCCCTTTAGATCCATGGTATGCTGTTTGTAAATTTTACAAGAGTTAATGTAAACAAGGAATAACAAGGGGTTATGGTGGGGATATGATAGAGCTTCAAAGTAAGATTATTAAGGGTAATTTATACCATATATGCACAAAATATTTTGTCAAAACTTCAACTAATAAAAATAATATTAAAGTTCTTTACTGCTTTGACTATAAGAATATGAGAATAAATTAATGTTGTCCTGTATTTAGCTAAAACTATTGAATCAAATTATTCATAATAGTAATTCTAAAAAATTCAAGTGGAATACAATAGGCCTATTTATTAAGTGAGGGATTAGCTAGTTGATTATAAGAATTTCCTGAACGGAATTCATTTGAACAATCCTTTAAAATATGACATTAGCGAAATTTTTAATTATTAATGCAATCAAGCATCAGGGTATTGCTGGTATAAATGTATATGAAATCTGAAACTATTTTGAAGAAATTATACATTTTTTCTATGCCACACTGACATAGATGCACTGATCTCATATTAGCTAATTGATTCATAATTACAATAATGTCTCTGTATAATTATGTTTATGTTGGTGGTAAATTTATAACTTATAATTTTAGTTTCACAATGGACCATTATGAATTAAATGAATTAACGTTTCTTGAAGTTATACTCTGTCTATATAACTACATTTATATCCAAATATCCATGTCTATCTATTTAAAATATTAAAAACAACTTTCATATGCTGTTACTGACATTTACTGAACAGGTTCACTAGTAATCATTTCTTAAGCAAGAGAAAAGGTTTTATTGTGTGTGAAATATATAGAATTATACTCAGAAATATAAATATACAATAATGATGTTTTACTTAATTTTAGTAAGGTTTGGAAACACCGCCAATTTATTAAAAAATTGTTTCAATTTATCTCCATGTAACGAGTAACTGCAAAGCAGCTAATATATTATACCAATTTACTTCCTAAATAGGAAGTAAATTGCTGATACATGATTGCAGCACTCCCGTTACATGCCATGAATAATTAAAAGAGTCAAACTACTAAAAAGTTGTAATTGATTTAATGAATAAAAACAAATTTCTAATATATGCACACTTAAAATTGTTTTGAATAATATGACTCACAAGTAATATCAATGACATGACAATTTAGGAGGTAATTTTGGAGGGAAGATGTGTTCCACTGCTGTTGATGCATCTATGCTCGATACATGGCTCCCATCATCTCCATACTCTGTAATGTCTATGTACATTACTCTCTTCCCCTTATAACCATAGTAGTATGAGAGGGTAATGAACTGGCCTGAGCTTCCCTAAAGAATTTTTTTTTGTAGTTATAACCCCATATATATATATATTATTCCAGCTAGGTATCATCACAAATTTATTTGTAGGTAGTGACCCCTGAAATTACTCATATTATTTTGTTGTGTTATTTCAAGCTGTATTGTGCAAGCTCATTAGCCTAGTAATTATAGCAACCAGCCTAGCTTACTAGTTTTCAGGGCTTTACAGCTACCTTCCTCTGGTGTGTAGCCTTCCCGACCAGGTTAGGGAAGCTGCTAAAATATTATCTGGGTTGTGAGGAGTCCCTGTAGCCAACTTTATACCATGAGTTACCAGTCCTAGTACAACTACAATAGTGAATATATCTAGCTAGAATAAACAACTTATTACACCTATCAAAGTTATACGGCAAAATATTTCACTCCTTGACTTTATTTTCACTTACCTTTGGCTCATGAAAGTAAATTGTTATATGTGAAAATAAATTGTTTATATATATATATGTGACCGTCTACAGGAAAACCGGACACAAGAGAGCTCAATATCTGGACGCCAACAACTCTGTAAGTGCAAAAAAAATTTTTCGAAGGGTGCCGCGTTGTGCCCGGTTTTCCTGTAGACGGTCACATATATCTATATTATATATAGTACTTATTACATGAGTGAGAGTACAATATGGAAATATTTTACAAGCAGGCTAATTTATTTTCACGAGCCAAAGGCTAGTGAAAATAAAGCCTGAGAGTGAAATATCTAGCCATATCACTCTGACGGAGTGTAATAAGTGGTTTATTCCACACTAGATATCTTCACTGGAGTAGATTTTTGGTAACTCAATGGTGTAAACTTGGCGAAAACTCACTAGGGGCTCCCCACAACCCCAGCTGATATTATAGCAGCTACTCTAACCTGGCTGGGTAGGCTCCACTAGAGTAAAGGTAGCTGTAAAACCCAGAAAACTTGTTCACCAGGCCTGGTTGCTATAACTACTCTGGTAATGAGCTTGCTCAATAAAGCTGGCTGTAAGGGAGGGGATATTAGCATCATTATAGAGTGGGGCTATATACTTCTTGAGAGGTGTACATATGCAGCAATTTAAGTAATGGATTAACCAACAAAGAAACTTTTGAGGAATATCCAGACTCTTTCACCGACAGCCCTTATGATTATTTGGGTGCTATTAGACAGTAACAATAAAACTTTATGACAACAATTTATTTCGAGTACATCAAATTTCTTATAATACGGAGGAAGCTTTTGTATGTATGTAGCTAAAAGGTGAGAATTTTTCTTTTGGGGTGGACAACTTTGCTTAGGGGTTGGAAACTCTGTTTAGTGGGGTAAGAAAGGATGGGGGGGGGGGGGACAAGACCCAGTGGTCCCCCCCTTTCAGTATAAGACACTGTATTATAATACATACATATATTATATATATTATAATAATTATGAAAGTGTGCTTATGCTATTATACACTATAGACAATATACATTCACTCCCCCGAGAATTTTTTCTATATATGGCTCTATTAATTTGTACAACTCAAGATTGGATGACAATAATTATCAATAAGCGTAATGTATATCAACCTTGCATTCTGTTATCGTAACTCTCCACTGCACAGGTGACAGATTATACAGTGTATTTTGGTTAGATTGTTCTATAGCTTCAGTTTCAGCATTAGATTACCCAAGATAAATAAATACAATAGGAGTAGTCATTATTGTTCTCTAACCAGCACATATTTAATTTGTTTAGTAATATTATATTTGATGTAATATCATGGTTTTATGATTTTTATACTAACTGTATGAGCAAAAGATATCCTATATTTTTTTACTGAGCAATGTTTTGAAATGAGCTTATAAATCCACTTCACAAACATACAGTTGGCATAAATAATGGTTCACTGACTCATTAAGTTGTACTGTCTAAATTGCATGGTTGTATAAAAATATGTTACGTAGTGCTTGACATTTGTCAAATGATATATAATGTAAATCGAGATCAGAATATATACTTGGGTGAGCATTGGACTTATGCACTATAATGTTTTATTGTCAAGTTTATAAAGGTTGTTCTTAGCCAAGTTCAAGCTGCACCCAAAAGAAAAAAAAATTGTAAATAGAATCTCGATTATAGGCACTTGCTAATGTGATCAGTTAAATTATTGAATATCTCCAACTTCACTTATAAAAACCAGGATTGTGAGTGGACATGTGAGTAAACACCGATTGGGAAGGCTTACCACTGATAATTAAACCAAAATACCGGTGATATTGATATAAAATTAAAATAAACGCCATAACTTTTCCCTGTTGCACTGGTATGTGTGGGTAACTAATTGTGGTTTCAGAAAAGAAGTATTACTCACATCCATAAAATTTTCTAGATAGAAATATTGTGTATGGAGTAGGAAAGGAAGGATACAATATTAACATAATGATGCTACCTAATAAATTAAGATAGCATTCTTACAGTGTTTCTGTGATCAATCTACCAATGGAATTTATTTTATAGTATTGAAGGCTATGTTCTATTTTTATATCATGTCATCAACATCATCCAAGATTATTATTAATTGAGGTTATACCACAACTCGCACAATATATCTTACTTATAATTTCAGGCTTGTGTCAGGTGAAATACATTGATGTAGGTAAGTGCAGGATCACTCTCGAAGCAGTGCAAAGCTGGAATTGACCAAACTATTAACCTTAGTATACGAGTTTGAATACTCAGTTCACTAAATGGAGGAAAAACACTAAGAGATTTTGCATTGAATAAAAGCTGTATTATTAATTTTAGAAATGACTGATAGAACATGTATAATGACATTTAATTACATCTTTAGTTTTGGCTAGGCTATCTTTAATGTTATGAATTCATGAACGCACATAACAAGAGTACAATTTATTGGTCAAGTTTACTTCCTCATGAAATTAATTCTGCCCTTTTTTGAGAATCTCTATTATTTAACTGTAACTAGTACTGTGAATGAATGAAGTGGTTGGTAAATTAGTAATCATTAAAAATACCTTTCATTTTTCATAAATGTAGGTATAATCTCTGAAATGGTAGTGTTTCATAATAGTGACTGACATTTTAGCTAATTGTGATACAGATTACAAATGATTTTTAAGCTATAGCACTTATAATGACATTCCATACAGGATTGACTTTAATATGTAAAGAATTTTAATTTTTTATTACAGTTATTAACATAATCTAAGCAAGTTGTTGTAATGATAGTTTTCAAAACAATGTAAACTGAAAATGGTCCATTACTGTTAATTATAAGCTAGGCCGTCAGACTTATAAAAATTCTCTTAAAATTTCCTGACATTATCATTCAATAATTCTAATAATTCATTCAAAAAGTGGATTATGTAAGTACATTTCTATAGATTATTCATTCATAAGCATAGTTAATGTAATTTTGTTGCTTTATCCTTGATATTTCACTCAGTTACATATAGTATTTCAATCAATATAATATATTGTGGTGTTCTACCTGGTAAATAATTATGTAAGGTTACATTTTTTACTTCCTCAATCAATTATCTCAAATTAATAGGAAAACTATTGTTATCATTCAATAAGTCCAATATTTCATTCAAAAAGTGGATTGTGTTAGTTCAGTTCTGTAGGCTATTCATTCACAAGTATATTTAATGTAATTTTGTTGCTTAATTCTTGGTATGGTGTGATGGGGTGTGTAAGAGACTGCCAAGTAAGTTTCTGCCACCAGAGCTGCCAGGGCTTCATTCAAGGTGATCAATCCTGCAGGTGCTTAATCTGCTGGACCAAGTAAGGAATTACTAGGTCTTCCTCAACAAATGGTTCAATTTGGAAGAGATCTCAGAATTCAGAGATTGAAAGATTTATAATTCTTTCAGCACTCAATACAGACAACTGAGAAAACTCAAAATGAACAGACTATAATGAACTAGCTAGATGTGTTGAACATGGGAGACAGACTGAATTTAGTCATTCATGACTATTCTGGCCAATCTTATAGTCTTCCAAGCTAGTTGGAATACCTTAAGCAAGGTAGTTAGTTAGGAAACTAATAGCAAGAGAAACCATAGCTAGATGTACTATGATGTGCTAAGTTAAAAAGCATGCTTTTTAAATGTAACTTAAAAGATTCTATTGAGCAGATCGTGTTAATAGAGATGTTCTGGCTTTGGCTTGTTGTGATCTGTCTTTGTAGTACTTCTTTTGCTGATCTGTACCAAGTGAACAGGACTAGGACTCTGTGTTACTCTGATGTAGCTGAGTTTGTATGCTACCAACAATCATCATTCACATCATGTACAGTCACTAGTATCAGTAGTGGCCACAGATCTCAAGTTTTAAGTTTCCATGCAGTGTTTGCTCCAGAAGAGAGGATGAAATCTGTTAGACTAGATACTACTGTTGTAAGAGCTCAACTAATTCATGGTAATTCATCCTTCATTCTGAGCAGCCTGACTATTGAAGCTACACTTTCTGCCACTACAGAATGCAATGATGACATCCTCACTTATTACCCACTCAATAGTAAGTAAAGTGATGAGTTGAAAATAAATACCAAATAATAGTTCATCATTTCACAAGCTGCATGGTTTATCACAACCAGTTCTTCTTTTAATTATGTACAGAATTAACCTTGATATGTCGTGAGAATCAATTTATTGATAGCTATTAGGAGGGCTGAAAAGAAATTGTGAATTATTCCACCTGTCATAATACTTAACAGTTATAGAATTAATATACAGTGAGTGCATTATAACACAGTTAGTGCAAATTACATAGAATAATGGTAACTACTTCTATAACACAATATTTCCAAAATCACATACTAACTACTGAAATCATCAGAATGCTTTGATAAAAGCTGTCGTCAATATAATTTAAACGAGTTTAAATGATGTTAACATTGGAATGGCAATTAAGTAGGTAACATTGCTGGGGAAGTGCCAAGCGAGATGCAAGGGGCGGGGCAAAAGATTACGGATCCGTGTCCACGTTATGGCAGGGGCTAGCCAGGATGTGTCAGCAGGGAGTGGGGAAGCAGTATCTGCTGGCAGGGGCTAGCGAGGATGTGCCAGCAGGGATGGTGCTAGCAAGAACTAGCAGTGGTGCAGGACCTAGTACTAAGCATTGGCTGGAAGAGAGGCTCCTCCTGCGCATTACCAATCCCCTCCTTCCAGTAATGGTTACAGAGGTAGATTATGTGTGATAGGGTGTGGAGGTGAGGGGAGTGGGGATGTGGGTATGGGCAATTAGGAATGACAAGGTTAATAATTGTTAAAGTGGTTTAATTGTACATCATAATTTATAGAGTCCAGTGTGGAGCTATCTGAAATTTATTTAACCCCAACTACAAGAGGTTCCTCCAGTTTTAGAGTTACATGGACACCATCCTACTACAATACTTCAAGATACATGATAATAGTTTATCCTCCTGAATCCTGCACACAGGAAGATCTCATCATCCACAACACTGATACGAGTACAGTATACAACATCACTATAGCACTCAAGGAGTGCCCACACACAATATATTCCACTTTTATATTAGGCAAGTTTCAAAATGCATGCAAATGTGATTGTTTATATAATTATTGTCTTTTTTTTTTTAAATAAACATTAGTATATTTGGTGTTCAGACAATTGAAACGTAATTATATTGAAGTTTAAAGACAGAATGTGTTTTTTATGTATTTAATAATAATTACACTACTCACGAATTTTAGCGGCAAAATATCTTTATATTCATTTAGAATGTCAGCTGATGAAAGCATCTACTATACTATAGCATTACAAACTATAACCGAATGACTGTACATTTATCATATAATAATACGATTATACAATGTATAAACATAACTTGGGGAATAGACTTCTGGGATGACACTCTACCAACAACATCAGTTACCCGTAAGTAGTAGGAATAAATAAATACTAATTAATGTAGCAAAGTGTACTTTTTGTGATATCATTACTGTTTTAATTTATAATGGGACTATTATTACGAAATTGAAGTAAAAAAATAGAGTAAAGTTGTATCTAAATGCTTTGTCCAATAGAATGATTCATGCTCATAATTATTTGCAATTAAAAACATGCAAGAAATACATGTAATATATTTATAATATTTATGAAATTTTCAGATGCTGCACTAAATATCAATGATACATTAAATATCAATGATACACTCGAAACGGTCAATGATACATTTCAGTCTGATGTCCAGGAATGTCTGAGTATGTATGAGCAATGCAAAAAATGAAGTACTAAATACATGTGATATATTTATATACATGTATTAAATTTCAGATATAAATTTAAGTCTGATATCCAGGAATGTCTGAGTATGTATGAACAATGCAAAAATGAAGTACTAAATACATGTTCTAGCTCTTCATTATCAATAATACTGAGTGTAGCTGTGACATGTCTTCTGACCATCATTATTCATGTCATAATAATAGTAGTATTTACAATCACAATGAAGAAGAAAAGTAAGCAGAAGTTCATATAATATTATAATATAACAATTATTATTTTTTTATTCAGGCAAAGTTAAGAATCGATCACTGCAGTAAGATTTCCTTATAATAGTAATTACAATACTATTAATGAGTGATTTTTTTTTCAGGTTTGCTGAACACAGTGGCAATAAAAAGGTTGTAAGAATAGGACAACTAATATCATTATTTTTTATAATGGTTTTCAATAGCAAAAAAAAATAATTATATTCACTATTTTAGGAATCCTCCCAATTGAAACATTCACAGATATTAAAAAGCAAGGTATGATATCATATCGCCTTGATAAGAAGTAATCGACTTTTAGGGCTAATGATAGTCCAATAGTTATTATGTCTGAACAATGCAAAAATGAAGTACTAAATACATGTTCTAGCCCTTCACTATCAACAATACTGAGTGTTGCTGTGACAAGTCTTCTGATCGTCATTATTCACGTCATAATAATAGTAGTATTTACAATCACAATGCTAAATATTTCATGTTGTAATAGACATTTGACTGATAGTATTTTTTTATTACAATTTATTATTTCAGGTAAAAAATCTATATATTGAGCACTATAAACGCTTTTATTGTTTACAAGACAAATAGCTATTACGTTGTATCGTTATATTATAATGATGATATTTGTAATTGCAATTTTCTATACTCATAGAATGCTGCATATGCCACTGTTCAGGTTAACAGGCAAAAGGTATAAAATTAAAACTGAAATGAATTAATTTGGTAGTAGTTAAGGTACAGTTAAAAAAAATTGTATTTTTTGCAATTCTATTTAAGGTCAAATATGATAATTGAATGTTGATTTAAGCTAATTATCAAACATTTCTAAATATATAGAGGGAAATTGCTGCTGATAATCATTTGATTGCAAATGACATAAAAAATGATGGTAAGCCAGTGACGCAGATTGTAATGCTTTCTAAATATTCAGCTACTGAATTCACTTCTTTCATGAGACTATTAATAACTGAAGATTAAAAGTCATCCTCATGGACAGTGTTATTACTTAGTAAAATATGCTATTCATAATTCATATTAACAATAGTAATAGTTAAGTTGAATTCAATGTCTAGTTCACATCATTCATAGAAATTATTACCGTTTAATTTTGGCTATTTGGTACTTTTTATACAAATTATGATTTCATCAAAGAGAATTTTCATGGGATTTAACTAATAGAATGAGTGCAAAAAAGTGATTGTTTTAATTATTTCATTGTTAACACAGTTTCATAATATAATTATGCAGCATCAATTTTTGAACATCGCTTTACTTTCATAAAATATTTTTTATTTCAAATTCATAATAGCCCTTGTTATTACAAGTCAAATGTGTGTTTATATTAATCTGTACTTAATGTTATGATTTCAATTCAAGATTAGATTACAGCGACCGTAAGTGTATGTTACTTTAATCTTTCATTCTGTGTCATAACTGTCCACCACACACATGATAAATAATGCACATACAGTGTATTTTAGAATAGATTGTTCTATAGCTTCAGTTTCAGCATTAAATTATCAAGATAAAATATTATTAGAAAATATAGGATAGTTTTCAACTGGTACAATAGCATCTTATTATAACATTTATTGGATATTGTTTCGTACAGTCACAATTTGTTTAATACTGAGAGTGAACACTTAGTAGCAAACGAAGTAGCTTACAATATCATTATTGATGAGTAAAGAAAAGTTCATTTTTCTTTCAGTTTTACTTGTCCGTGGGCCTCAAATTCTGGTAATCGGTACCATATTGGGGAATAATCCTCATAGCATTTTTTATGAAGTGGAAAATGCATGATAGCATCACAGCCATGGTAGCTTGTGGTTTTTATCACTCATTTTGTAGCCCCACCCATAATTTTCCATGAAATGGCAAGTATATTATTTTCAGACTTTGTGTGTAGTATGTCCATTAGCATACTTAAATGTTATTTCGAGCATGAGGAGGGTTTTTATGCATGATTCAATCTTGTGGTCACTTCGCCACACCCCCATTATCATGTGCTGACTCATCAAAAAAGCAGGTGTGTTTTTTTGCTGGCTATGTACCTGGCAAGTTGAGAGTGTCTTGAGATTCTGGAAAAGGAGAGGTAAGTGAAGAAGCAGCTAGTTAGTTAAACACAACAGTCTAGAATCCAGTTTCAAACAACTGGATATCATTTTCTGTCTGCTTTTGATATGCCCTCACTTAATATTCTTATGTAGACATACTGTACTTCAAACTGTTCCAATAATGGAAGAAGCCAGGGAAGAGTGCTGTATTATCTGTACACTAAGAACTTCAGATAATGATAGTCACTTAGTGAGTCCCAAAACATATGATTCATGGCAAAACTTGCTTAAAGCTGCTGAGTTGAGAAAGTATGGCCCAATTACAGATGCTGCCAAAGAGCTAGGAGGGAATGAGTTTCCTAAAATCTATTACCATCGACGGTGTAGGAGCATTTTTACCATGAAGCGAGACTTGGAGATAATTTTGAAAAGAAACACAAATGAAGCTATTGGTAATGAAGATGTCTGCTCCTCAAAGCGGTTATGCAGGAGGCTGTCGGTGTCAAGGGTATATGATCCAATCTGTATATTTTGTGAGAAAGTGAAGTTTGTAAATGGTTCCAAGTCACGCGAAAAGCTTACAAAAGCTGCTGAGTTGCGAGCTGACAGGACCCTGAGAGACTGTGCAATTAAAAAAGGAGATAACAAGATGATGGCAATAACGAGTAGGGATATAGTTGCTGCTGAGGCCCACTACCACACATCTTGCTATAAGAACTACACAAGAGTAATAAAGAAGGCATCTAAGGATGATGATGAGAGAGTGAGTGAAGATGATACTTATCAAATAGTAGAAAGAAAAACTTTTGCTGATCTTTTTGAGCATATTCGAACTGTTGTCATTCCAAACAAGAAAATTGTGCCTGTCAGTTCTTTGACAACAAAACTAGAATCATCTATGATATCTGGTGGAGTCAGAGTCATCCGTGATTCAACACGGAAGCACATTCGTCGGAGACTAGAATCAGAACTAGCAAATTCTATTCAAATCTATCCTGATGACAAGGGAAAGCTGTTGATGGTTCCCGACAGTGTACAACTACATGATGCTGTTTTAGAAATCCAGAGTTTGCGTAAGGAACTTGGATTTTGGAAAGGCTAAGTAACTGATCTTACAAACATTACCGATCAAGTGTCATCAGCGATCAGATCAGCCATTAAAGAGAACAAAAAACCAACTCCTTTCCCATTCCACCCATCTGATGTGACCAGTACTGATTGGCCCATACCTTATCAACTGGAGCGGTTTCTTATTGGTCTTCTGACAGGTAATCCAGATGTACAGTGTCCATCTCGTCGAGTCAGCACTTTAGTTCAGTCATTTGGTCAAGACTTCCTATAGGTTATTAGCAAGGCAGGCTACTCAATCTATTCCAAGCTGGACTGGGTTTAATATCAGGATCAGAGATGAAGAGCCAATAGTACAAGATGTTGTAGGATATTTGCCAGCTATCAATGCTCCAGCAACACAGATGAATACAGTATTTGAGATCCTAAACCGTTCTGAATTGATCAGGAAAGAGCTTCTGCTAGACACAATTGTGGTTGTGATGGATCAAGCAATATTTGCTAAAGCAACAGAAATAGCATGGAGGCACAAAGAGAAGTCTTCTAATGTTGTCCTCAGGATGGGAATATTCCATACGATCTGCAATGCTTTGTCGATTATAAGAAAACGATTCGGAGATGCTGGTCTGAAGGATATATGCATAGAAGCTGGGATAGTTGCTGAGGGATCCATCACTGGTGTTCTTGATGGTAAGCATTACAATCGTGCTGTCAGAACTCATAAATATGTTTATGAAGCATTGATGCGATTAATGTGGGCTGAGTTCTTGGAATGGAAGGAAAGTGATCAAGAGGCTTCTTCTGTAATCATGGAGTTTGTCGGCAAATTAAAGGATTTAGCATGCGATGAAAACCAACAGAATTTTAACAAGTTGTTAAACAGTCCATTGCTGAGCAAGCTGACTATCATGTGGAATTCTTTCTTGGAGCACCTGCGTAGTGATAATGGAGATCTATCAGCCTATTGGATGTCTTATATTGACATGGTGGAGAATATCATGTGACAACCAGCCAAACCAACAAGAGAGTGAAGAAAGTGCGGACGACTTTGATGATGATGAACTAGAAGAGTAAAACATCTATTTATTATTTTTACTGTGTTTATTATACATGCAGTGCTCTGATATGTTCTAAAAAATATATTTTTGAATCTTGCTACAAAGCTACATACTCTAGTCGCAAGATAAATAATATTTCCACACATACCTATGTAAACTGTATAAAATATGTTGGAAATATATGATTGGGATTTTAATTTGCCACTTATTTCATGAAAGCTACCACTATTTCAATGCTATCATGCATTTTCTATCTATATAGAAGTAGACAGTCCCAAAAAGTGCTGTGAGCATTATTCCCCCCAAATGGTACCGACCGAACCCCCTGGCTCATGGACTATACTGAACAACGTGGCCATACAAAGGTAAGAGAAGTGAAACGATCGTTTTAGCAGATTAATAAGTTAGTTTTTTAGAAATCTTCTCAATTTAAGTGTTCATAGAAAGTGTGAGATAATAATATATGGTGTGAATAAGAAATAAGGCATTTCTATTGCTATTTAATGAGTGTTGAATAGCTTAACAATGTAGATAAAGATCTATTGTAGATAGTCATTTCTATGATAGCAAAATCATATTCTGCTAATTAGTTACAAAACAATAAGTGAAAAGAGATTAGGCATTTTCTTAAGGCATTTGAGTGAAATATTTGATTACATATTACATAAATATATAATTATTATAAGGTTAATGACTGATAATTTCTTATTACAATTTATTTTTATTTCATTAAAAAAACATATTTGGTGAATTCCTTTTTTACTTACTAGATAAATTACTTTCAGATTACATTGTTATTGAATATTGTTTTCCTAAATCCATAGAATGCTGCATATGCCTCTGTTCAGGTCAACATGCAAAAGGTACAAATTAACTCGACATTTACTTATCATATTCAAAATGGCTTCAACGAGTTACAACGCTGAGGACATTTTTTATTTGCTTGAGGAGGAGGATTCTGAGTTTCCTGATTTAGCGATGAATCAGAATACAGCAGCCCAGACTCGAAATTAGAGGGAAACATTTCTGACCCTCGTAAGCTCATATTTTAGGTATTTTTGTCACAAAAAGATCCTTCTAGCAAAAGAAAGGTATTAGCTTCACTATGATATTTTATGTGTTATTCTTGAATAGTTTTTTAATTATACATCTTTTACTGTTGTTGGTTTTTTTTTTGGACCACATTCAAATTTTATGAAAACATTCAAATTTGTTTATGTACTTATAGCAGTGGGAGGAGTTGCTAGCTTGTTAGGACATAGGTTTACAATTCACAAAAGCTGAACAACAAATTTGTTGTGTGTTGGAGTGTTTTAGGGGTGTGTACTGATGGCAGTAGCACTGATGATCTGTTCCGACTTGGCGTAGACGTACAGGGGTTGGATGTACTTCATATTGTTATAGCCAGGGTAAGTTGTGTATCATTTGTATATGTGTATATTCTTGAAATGCCATGTGTGCATGACAGTGGTAAAATACACTAATAGCAAACAAAATCATTGTGTTGTGTTTGTATTGTTTTAGGGGAACGTATTTGTACAACCTTCGTGGTGATCTTTGCTGACCTTGGGTGGGTTGGTACTATGTCTCTTTATAGCCTTTTGAGTAGAATTTCACTTTAACGGTCACATTTGACATGCATTTGTGTATGTAATAGTCATGTATGTAACCAAATTTATTCATAAACAACACTGTAATTTCGTGTATTACACTCTAAAATTTGGTGTTTACAAAAAAAAATTTTTTTTGAGAATCCTTATTATATATATACAGTGTTGTGCTTCTGTAATTGTCATAAAAAAAATATATCCTTCTAGGAAATTCTTGTTGATCTTTTCCAACTTGATGTTTGAGCAGCAGTGATGTTCTTTTTGTTCCTGAGATAACAGTCACCCTGTGCCCAAGTTTTATCTCACCTATGATGAAAAAACAGTAGATTTATGATCTATATCATTGTAATGATATAATATATATATATATAATAATATGCAATAATAATTATTTTTTTGCCTAGTGTTTGTATTTTTTTAATTTGTTTATGTACAAGTACATATAACAATTGTCAACACCTTTTTGTAGCTAAATGTATGGAATTGTTATGGGTGACAGAATCACCTAACAGTCTTATTGTTATACCGTTGGATAGCTCAAAGCAAGTTCTATAAGGTAAAATTTGTTGGTAAGCATTTAGATGAGCTAAATAAAAAGAGAAATAAAGATATAACGGTAATTGAAATAGTGATTAACCGTTGTTGCCCGACATCGTCAACGCATGGTAAAATTAAGTCCGGAAGGAAAGGGTTACTATACGAGTTTATAATCTCTTCAATAAATGGAGAAAATCTTTTTTGGAGTTTGCAATGGAAAAAAAGCTGTGTTTCAATTTGAGAAATGAGAGAAATACTATAATGATATCAACTAGCCTTTAATTTTAATTACGTACTTATCAGTGACATATTTAATTAAATAAACGCCATTGTCTAGCTTTCTAAATCAGCTTTTACTGGTTAGGATACTCAGCTAAAGTTAGCATTGGACCAACCCATAGAGAAATTCCTATAATAGAAGAAGGGATAAGCATGAAGAAATACTATTTGTAATTTAAAGCAATATTCTCACACAATTAGGAAAGAAATACGTTGCTTTAAAAAAATAATTCTGACTAATAATATTTTTTTATGCAGCTGTTGCTTGGAAATTTTAGTCAGTGTATTTATTGGAGTAATGCAATCATTAAATCATATTTCTAAAACGTTTAATATAGTCTGTCTGGATTGGATGACCATATTAAAAAATTTTAAACTTGCATTAAACTTAAAATGTAAAGCATACAACTCATAGAGTTAATAAACAATTCTTAAATTAAAATAAATCACTGACTGAAAAGAGTCCATTGACAGCCATAATGAAATCCGCAAACTGTGCTGATAATTAGAGTTGACAAAAAGTTTGCAAGGCTCTAGAGGTTATCAAGCTAGCTAGTTGTCAACTAAAGTTACGATGTCGTTATGGTTGTCAATGGACATAACTTTACCTAGTCAAAAGTGTTTGAAAATATTTCACTATCAATCTATGTTAAAAAAATAGAGAATATCTTATGCTCACATGAAATTGAATCTTGTATATAATCCATAGAATGATGATGTTGCATCAAAAACAAATATTATTAAACATAATATGATAGCTTTTGTATTAGGTTTTGGGAATAATGACTATATAGGAGAGCAGCGTACTTCATTTTATTGTTGTTTTATGCTCATATAAAAACCTGCATACACTGAGATACTCCAGATATATATAAATTATTTTACTACTAAGTGTTCACTCTCATTTAAACAACGATTGTGACAGTACGAAACAATATCCAATAAATTTTATAAAAGTTATTGTACCAGTTGAAAACCATCCTCCTCTATTTTCTAATTATATCTTATCTTGATAATCTTATGCTGAAACTGAAGCTATAGAACAATCTATTCTAAAATACACTGCATGTGCATTGTTTATAAACTGTGCCTTGGACAGTTATGATGCATATTGGAAAATTATAATAACTTACACTTATTTACAATTGCTGTAATCTAATCTTGAGTTGAAATAAAAACGATAAGTACAAATTGATATAAACACACTTTTTACTTGTAATAACAAAAACTATTATGAATTTGAAATATGAAAAACTTTATAGAAGTAAAGCGATGTTCAAAAATTGACTCATAATTATTATGAAACTGTGTTAACAGTACAATATTTTAATTATTTAAAGTACACACTTTTTCGCACTCATATTATTAGTAAAATCCCATGAAAATTCTCTTTGATGAAATTATAATTTGTATAAAAATGTACCAAATAGCCTAAATTAGACTGTAATAATAATATAATGAATGACATGAACTAGACATTGAGATTCAACATAACTATTACTATCATTATTATGAAGTAAGACATTAATATAATTTGAATAAGTAACAACACTGTCCATGATGATGACTTCTATTCTTCAGCTATTAATAGTCTCATACATATCTGAGAAAGAAGTGAATTCAGTAGCTGAATATTTAGAAAGCATTAAAATCGAAGTAAATAGCTTACCATCATTTTTCAAGTCATTTGCAATCAAATGATTATCAGCAGTAATTTCCTTCTATATTTAGAAATGTTGGATAATTAGCTTGAATCAGCATTCAATATTATATTGGTACTATAGAAATGTACAAAGTACAATTTTCTTTAATTGTACCTTAACTATTACAAAATGAATCAATACAGTGTTAATTTCATACCATTTGCATGTTGGCCTGAACAGTAGCATATGCAGTATTCTATGAGTATAGAAAATTGCAATTATAATATCTTCATTCAATAGTGATACAACCTGATAACTATCTGTCTAGTAAGCAAATAAAAGTAATTGCTCAGTAAATAGATACTTTACCTGAAATCAGTCATTAGTCAAATATCTATGCCTTCTACAACATGAAATTTTAGCATAACTATTGGACTATCATTAACAGTCGAAGTCAATTGCTACTTATTGATGCAATATCATAATCATACCTTGCTTGTTAATATCTGTGAATGTTTCAATTGGGAAGATATCTAAATAAGTGAATATTATTTTTTGCTATCGAAAAAATTATATAACAATAATAGCTAATATTTTTTCCTACTCTTACAAACCTTTTTATTGCCACTGTGTTCAGCAAACCAGAAAGAAAAAATTACTGATAAATAATATTATAATATTAATATGTTGGTTATCATGAAATCTTACTGTGATGGTTGATCCTTAACTTTGCCTGAATTAAAAAATGGCAATTGTTATATGTTAATATAACATGAACTTCTGCTTACTTTTCCTCTTCATTGTGATTGTAAATACTACTATTATTATGACATGAATAATGATGGTCAGAAGGCATGTCACAGCAACACTCAATATCGTTGATAATGAAGGGCTAGAACATGTATTTAGTACTTCATTTTTGTACCATTCAGACATACTCAGAGAATCCTGGACATCAGACTGAAATGTACAATTGACTGGATCAAAATTATCATTGATATTTTGTGCAGCATCTAAAAATTAAAAAAAATGCAGATATTTCGCAATAAAAATTAGAACCATAATAAACTTGTTCATATTTACTACAAAATAATTACTTTCATTGTATTTAGTTTAAACTAGCTATATTCTAATTCAATGTATTTCTTGCACATTATAATTGCAAAAAAAGTTGCAAGTATTGTGAAGGAAAGAGGAGGGGGTTGAATATTACTTCAGTAAATGTTGCTCCCAATTTTCCCTCACTAGAGTTCTTGGAAGTCTTTTGTATATGTCAAACACAAAAATTTCTCTAAGGTTAACATAAAAACTGTCCAAAATACAAATTGAAAGTCATTTTTATACAACAGTAAAAGTATAATGAATGTTTGATATGATTGGTTAATAAAAAAATGCACTGTCTATAGTTACCAGTGTGATTCTACAGTTACCATGTTAGTATGCAATGCTAACATAATAATAGCAAGTTTTTCTAAAAGCAAAATATTATGTTCATTAGCTATATATTACATATTTAGCTATGTTATGTATACACTTACATATGACAATTGACCACACTAGCTAGCCAGCATACTCACCATTTATGGTTGCTGTATTAGGAACATTAGGTACGCTGTTTGATTTGTTGTTAGAACAATGCACAGTCTCATTATGTAATTGTTCTCCAGTCAAAATGCTGCAATCTATTGATTAAACAATGGAAAGTTTGTTAGCACAATAAATTGTTTACAGAGTACATAAAATATATATTGAAGATTGTTTAACCACTTCAATAAAAAGATAACATAGCCTTTCTATTAATTACAATAATAATAACATTATTAATGAAAATAATAATAATAGTAATAACAATAATAGTAATAATAATAATGAAGCACCAAAGGTGCGAACCCTCAGTGCTACTAAACACTACCTAGCTATTACAATATAATCTCAGACCAAAAGAACAAGCAATCTGTTAGCTATTTTAATCAGGCATCAATATAGCTCAAGCAATGAAAATTAATTGTCAGCAATCTCCAAAATCAGAGCGTGACAGACAGACAGACAGATGGACTGACAGATAAACCAAACAGACAGGATGACTAGTATAACCCTCTCACACATGCGCACGAGGGTTAATAATAATAGTAATAATAACTAGTGATGTGATGTGCTTAAGCACAAGCTCTTAGCCTTTATTTTTCCTGGCATTATTTTGAAGTCTTTTTTTTTCTCCCAAATTTCTTGTGCCCGCACTAATGTTACAGTTTTAAAGTAGCCTCTGGGGATGGACATGCATTGTCCTCTGTGAATTTGCCATAATATTTTTTTTCCACCCTAGATATCTTCTCAATGATATATTTAGGTACATGACCTGTGAAAAACCAATATTTCACAGTTGCTATTTCTGCATGTACTGTGCAAGCTCATTGTCCCTGTAGCTATAGTAACTAAAATTGTCACTTTTCCTGGTTTTAGCTACGTTCTTCTTGAGTAAGTACTAACTACAGCAGTGGTGGAATAAACCACTTGTTACGCTTGTTAGAGTGATATGGCCAGATATTTCACTCTCAAGCTTTATGTTCACTCGCCTCTGTCTTATGAAAATAAATTAGCCTGCTTGTGAAGCATTTCTCCATGTCACACTCTGACTCATGTAATAAGTGTTGTATATATTAGTACCAAAATTGCAATTGAGACTCGTTAGTGAGAGTCTTGCCTCGCTCGGCCAATAATAATAATAATTAATAATATTTATTACAATTATTATTATTACAGTTATTAGTGTTATTATTATTAATTGTTATTATTATTTTGTTGTAGTTATTATTATTTTTATTACTTAATTATCTTTATTATGGACTAGGTGATAATTATGTACTTAACTACTTACTGGTAATTGATGTTGTAGGTAGTGCGTCATCCCAGAAGTCTAATCCCCAAATCATATTTATGCATTGAATAATCTTATTATGTAATAATTGTACAGTCATTCGGCTACTGTTGGTAATGCTGTAGAAAAGTATTGTAGATGCTTCTACCAGCTGACATTCTAAATGAATAAAGATATTCGTTCATTAAAAGTCATGAGTAGTTAATGTAATTATTATTGAATTCAATCTTTAAACTTCAACAGTTACATTTGAATTATCTGAACACCAAATCCCAGTGTTTGTTTAAGAAAAAAGAACTATAATAATACATAAGCAATCACATTTGTATGCATTTTGAATCTTGCCTAATATAAAAGTAGAATATATCCTGTGTGGGCAGTTTTTGAGTGCTACAGTGATGTTGTGTACTGTACTGTTTTCAGTGTTGTGGATGAGACCTTCCTGTGTGTAGGATTCAGGAGGATAAACTGTTATCATGTATCTTGAAGTATTGTAGTAGGATGATGTCCATGTAACTCTATAACTGGAGGAACCATTTGTAGTTGGAGTTAAAACAATTTCTGTTAGCTCCACACTGGATTCTATAAATTATTAATATTCAATTTAAAAATTACAACCATTATGATGATAGCTTTTATCAGAACATTATAACGATTCCAGTAGTTAATATTATAGGATTTTCCCAGTATTGTACCACAGAAATAGTTACCATTACTCCATAGGCACACACTCTGTGTTGTAACACACTCACTGTGTTAAGTGTTATGACAAGTGGAATATTTCACACTTCATTTTAAGCCCTCTTATAGCTAACTATTATTAACTTTAATCTCACTGTCTCTCAGGCTTTATTTATACATAATGACATAATGAAAACGCTAATTGGCTGTGAAAAACAAGACTTTGATGCAAGTTGAATTATTATTTAATGTTTATTCTGAGTTATCAAGAAGGAAGATGAAATTTTATTTGTTATTTTTTCTGATTCATCATTTTACTTACTATTGAGTGGGTAATAAGTGAGGATGTCATCATTGCATCTTATAGTTGCAGAAAGTGTAGCTTCAATAGTCAGGCTGGTCAGAGTGAAGGATGAATTACCACCAAGTAGTTGAGCTCTTACAACAGTAGTATCTAGTCTAACAGATTTCATCCTCTGTTCTGGAGCAAACACTACATGGAAACTTAAAACTGAAGATCTGTGGCCACTACTGATACTAGTGACTGTCCATGCAGCGAATGGAAGTTGTTGGGAGCATACAAACTCAGCTACATCAGAGTAACACAGAGTCCTAGTCCTGTTCACTTGGTGCAGATCAGCAAAACTATTACTACAAAGAAATATCACAGCAAGCCAAAGCCGGAACATGTCTAGTAACATGATATGCTCAATAGAATCTTTAAGCTAACAATTTTTAAAAAGCATCGATTTAAAACACAAACTTCCTACTTGAAATATTTCATTCAGGAAGTGGGGAAAAAAGGTATGCTTACAGTACTATTGACCAAGTTGAGCAACACAATGTAATTATATTGATTAAAAACAATATGTAGCTATTAGAAGAGAATTTAAAAATTTCAGATTATAGAATCATTTTAGTATGAAATATTTAAAGGTAATTATGACAGAACTACCTATAGAAAATGAATATATTCAATCAGCTTTGTGATCATTGAAACTTATTGAAAACCAATTTGAGGTATTTTTTTAAATAATTTATTAGTGTGATGGTGCTTTCAATTAAAATGAATCATTTCCTGTTTGCACTAATACAGATTCAGATATAATTCCCACATTAATAATACATGTTAATTTTATAGTGGCTGATTACTTGCTGAAAACCTATATAATGGTTACATCATCTAATAGATTTCATAGTGCATAAAAATATACTACAACTATCAAATTGTAACTTCTCTACCAGTCATCATTATTATACTCACATATTTAATTAACCTCAATTTTGTAAACATACCTAAGTGTACATATTTAACTGACATACAGATACCATGCAGACATTTTGGCAAATAACTTCTTTATGACATAAAGATCCAGTTTTTATAAAGCCAAAGTTAATGTTTCATTTTTGCTAATAAATATTTATGACTTCATAATGCATTTTAATTGAACGCTACATTATTAATCAAGATTTTTTCACATAATAATATACATTTTAATTTTTTTTTCATCCTAAACTGCAAAATAAATAATATGATGATTTACTTTGGCTAACAACACAGCATTATATCTAACTATACTTACTATAAAGCTGTACTTACTTTCTAACAATATTACACACCAATAGTATTTGAGTTCAACGATAACAAACAGTTGTGGTGAAATTATATACTTTAATTATAATTGTGTATTTATCAACATTCACCAATCACAAAAGTACGCAAACTTATAAACCAGGAATTACTTTAAATTGTACTGTTTTTTCCTGTACTTTCAGTACAGGGCAACTATTCTGTACACTTTCCTGCACTTTCCATACACTGCTTTGCACGACTTAAGGACATGTGCAGGAAAGCATACCGGAAATGTGCCTTGTACTGACTTCAGGATATGAGATTTCTCGGGAAATTCATCGGTTCTTTCAGCTGGTCTGCTATGTTCCTATAGCAGGAAATTCAGCTTTATATATAATGTAAATATTCAGCTAATATTACATATTTTATATGATGACTAACTGTATACTGATATCAGTAACGGCTACTACTATGAACAAATACAGCAGTATTACTTATAACTATATCATATATGTGAAAAATAGTAACCATAGTAATTCTTCAGGGATTACTTGTGAAATTATGTCAAATAATTCTGGAATTGTAAATTGTGTAAAAGCATAGCAAAGTATGACCATAACCAGTAATTTATTGTTTGCTAGAATCATTATGTCATAATGATTCTAGCAAACAATAAATTATGAATGAAAATATTAAGTTCACTTAATGTGGTAATTTAGACTTCTATATCCTAAAGGCTCCTAGTATTGACTATCTCAATTGAAACCATGGAGATGCTTATCTGCAAGACATAACATCTATAATCTACCTTACATGAATTATGGTAAACAGTTCTTATCGCCAGTCATATCACAGAACATCAAAGTTTAGTTATTAAAACGATAGTGTTGTGCTTACAATAACTTACAATTAAAATGCTTATACAGCCAATAAATGAAATTTATAGTTTTCAGTTTTTAATTAGTCTGTCTAAATAGCAACATGTAACTAATTTGTGATGGTGGTTTTGCATAAAACCTATGCATAAGAATTTTTAATATTAGAAAAGCAATAATTGTTGTAGGCTTAGGAACTCATAGTGGAATTTATATGTTAGTCTAGATAAAGTATTTACAAGAATTTTAAATAAACTTTATAATATTGCTGTATTCATTATACTAGTTATTGTTATGCCAACATTTTGTTTAACGGCCTCTTCTCCTAAAGCTGAATGGTGTAGGGGGAAGGTGGGGTTGGGCAAAGAATAGAGTTGGGAGAGAGAGATATTATCCTGATGGTTTTACTGTTTGTTTACCTGATTTCAAACATGTCTACATTGCATCCACTATTATATTTTATTCTTAATAGCAAAGTCATTGACAAATACAATTAACTTTATGAATAATGCTTGCACATGTAATCGTTTTCGTAATTATAATAGTACTGACCACAGGAGTGCATGTGATGGCAGAGATGCTTTCAAACAATATAGCGGCACACTTTCACAGATGCATCATTACAGTCACCAAGGTAGGCAGGATGTTTGCACTTGTTGTAAAAATATATATCAGAGCTTTCTCTCTGAATGAAAAAGTTTTAAAAGTCCCATCATTAACTCTTGCAATGCAATTCCCAAAAATCTAAGTTTGCAATACATTGAGGAAGTTGGAATAAGCATAGTTTTGAACAGCAACAACAATTCTAATATGGAATAAAGGATTTCTTACATGAGAATAATTGAATAATTAAAGTACAGTAAAGTCAACATGATATAATACATCTCAGTCTGGCATTATTTAACATTATATTGCCCATGTCACACAACATTTAATCTTTTCACTCTGAATATAAGTATAATTATGTAGCAGTAATACCTTAGGATAACAAGCTTGATGAAATATGCAGTAGCTATATTTCGATAACTTCAATAGAATCATAAATGTTAATATATTATTATTACTTTTTTCTTCCATTTTCCTTTTAAATAGCAATGAAAAAATTGGATTTTTTGCTAGTGGGGGGAGGGGGAGCATTATCGTGAATCAATGAAAAACTGTACCATCTAAAAAAAATTGCTAATTAGGTAAAATATTACTTTTGAAATTTTTTTAACACTTGTAGTGTTACATGCACCAGGGTTTTATACAGGATATCTAAGGTAGGAGTAAATGGAGAACCTGAATAAAAAGACCACATCTTGCAGGTTTATTGAATAAATTCACAAACTCCTAGAATATATTATAGTGGAAGCAGTAAGACTAAGAAATTCTTCAATTTTTTAATACTCATAACTAGTTTTATCAAAATTGTATCAAAAGTGAAGGTAATACTTTACACTTAGATGAGAATCAATATTATATGTAGGTTCAATGAAGGCAATGGGGAAGAAAAAAATGTAACTTGAAATGGAGAAAATACTAATTTTAGTTTAGAAGGCATAAGTAAACTAAAGAATAATATTTTTCTACGGAGGGAAAATATGCTTGAAAAGATAATACACCTTTCTCCATGTTGCTATGTATACAGAACTTTCATTAACTTTAAATGAAATATATGCTGCTGTATATATTTTATATTTTTGATACTTACTTGTCTGATCTTGCTACCTTTTTTTTGTAGTGACATGTTGTTTAAAATCAGTTTGAATTGCACGTGATGCTCTACCTAGTAATTTATTATAAAATTAATTTGTGTTCCACTTCCTGATTCAATGCTTTAAAAGGGAAAGCTAATATGATACATTTTCTTAGCATTTAGAGTGATGTAAATTTACATATTCCTTTTAGTTGATCATGTTAATCAACATGTACTGGATTTGGCTTTATTTGATCTGTCTTTGCAACACATCCTTTGCTGATTTGTACCAAGTGAACAGGACTAGGACTCTGTGTTACTCTGATGTAGCTGAGTTTGTATGCTCCCAACAATCATCATTCGTATCATGGACAGTCACTAGTAATGGCCACGAAGCTCCAGTTTTAAGTTTCCATGCAGTGTTTGCTCCAGAAGAGAGGATGAAATCTACTAGACTAGATACTACTGTTGTAAGAGCTCAACTAATTCGTGGTAATTTATCCTTCACTCTGACCAGCCTGACTATTGAAGCTACACTTTCTGCAACTATAGAATGCGGTGATGACATTCTCACTTATTACCCACTCCATAGTAAGTAAAGTGATGATCAGAATAATAATATGAGAATATATCAAGTTGTAATCCACTTCATTAGGCATTTTCTCTCTTTTACAAGCTTCATTTTCAGACCAGCTATTATAATCTTCTTATTTTGTACCATTTAACAAGGAGAGACAAGAGATCTAATGAATACCATAGGGTTGAGAATGAAATGGGAAATAGTCTACTTGTTATAAATCTAATAATTATTTATGTTAGCCATACTTTAAGTAAGCATACTAATTACACAAGTAAAGACCACAAGTCTGCCTTTAAGAACTAGAGAAGTTCATATGATTCATTTAATTATACTTTGAGAGAAAAGTTTATACAACCATTTAATCTTGTGTAAATGTGCAGAATTGTTGAATGATGTACTGCACAATCAGTCAAATTTTACTCTAAGTAAAGCTACTCACAATTGCTTTAGTAGTGGTCCTTATATTAAACTACTTTAAAATACAATTATTAAGCTTGATATGAATATTATTTTTAGTGTCAGTGAATATTACTTTCCTAACATTGAATAAATGTTATTCAAAGTTTTAATATAATATTTTACTCATAGAGTCCAGTGTGGAGATTTCAAAAATAATTTTAACACCAACTACGAGAGGTTCTCCCAGTTATAGAGTAACATGGACACCATCCTACTACAATACTTCAAGATATGTGATAACAGTTTATCCTCCTGAATCCTACACACAGGAAGATCTCATCCACAACACTGATAACAATACAGTACACAACATCACTATAGCACTCAATGACTGCCCACACAGGATAAATTCTAAATTTGCATTGAGTGAGAAAAAATACGAAATAATTTATATATTTCAGTTATTGGATATAATTATCAAGATTTTACACTTTGTTCCTCAATAAAAATAGATATAATTCTATTAATTTCCCATAAAATATATGCTTTGATGAGTTAAAGAATAACTTCTGAAATTACATTACTTTAGTGTTTAATATGTGTACCTTGATCAACATTAATTATTAATACAGTATGTTGACATTTTGCCAATTGGTTGCTAAACTTTTATATAATTGAAGACAGTGTGCTATACAATAGAGTTTTTCTTATGAACTTAAAATGTGCATAATAGGGTAATAAAGAGGTCTAACAGTAGAATTGTCATAGGTGAGGTATATAAAGTTTAAACATGTTTTCATTAATGTTTGATGACAAATTGGTAAATGAAGGCACAAAGTTTCATAGTGAGTGTGGTTATATGCATCACCATGCACTAGACCTATGTTAAAAGGAATAATGTCCCTCTTTTTAATGTTGAATTAAAAATATTACTTCGTTTATTTTTTCATTGGCACTACCAATATACTATATATAAATTTATAGGTTGCTACCTAATAAGCCATGCAATGATACAAATGTACATGATTACAACATCTGGAGAAACTAATGCTTCTTTATATAACAGTAAAACAATACAATGCATCAACAGTACCTGGAATGGGCTACCAGCAGATGGTAAAAAAATAATCATCAATATTAATGTATTAATATCTATTATACCAACTCAGATGCATCATTGACATCAACAAAACGACCTGTATCTGATTCACCATCAAACACTAACAAGTCAACAAGTTCCTTGACAACATCAACCATTAATCAAATGCAAGAAAAAAAACATAAGCTTATATCAAATAAAATACTTGGAGTCATTATGTGTTCCGTCATTGTGGCTATAGCGTTAATGTCCGGGATTATCATTATTTTAGCGTTCACTGCATCAAAAAAGAACAAAATATGTAAGTTACAACTATTATACTGAAATATTGTAATATTATACATACTTTAAATGTAGATGAAAGAAAAGCTCAAAGGTAATGTATCAATTACATTTAGCTATTGGGTGCTTAAATTTTTTTTTTGCTAGAAATAAAGAAAACTTCAACAATCAGGTAAATTAAAATATGTTCAGTTATTATTTAATTTACATTTGACTAAATGTATAGGAACCAATTTATAGCCATATCTCACATCAGACTCCAAATAAGCAGAACCAAGTTTGTCAAAATATGGTATGCATGTTATTACAATTGGGCACGTAGCATTGCTACAAATAAATTAAGAAACAATACATTTAGTTTGTTATATCTTCTCATTTGAACACGTTTATGTTACTTTCTTAATGATATAATTTAAATATTTAATGTTTCAGAATCAAAATGATCTTTATTCCATTACTCAACACAAAATGCCAGATCTTCTAATTAGAGACTCAAATCCCAATGTAGGCTATGAAAAAGTTCAATTATCTTCAAAGCCTTCTAACAAGGTAATGAAATGTATGTGCTTCTTTTCATACTAAGTTTATTAATTAAAAATACTGCAATAATGAATTCATTAATTAGGAATACAATATAATACACTTGTGAGTATGTTTGTTGATTATGAATATATTCACCTATAATTTAAAAAAACGTACGAATATACATTTATAAATAATACTTGAAAAAAATGTATAATTATTATAATGAATGAATAGTTTACAAATCTAAACTTTTGTTCACAAATATAATTGAACTGCTCAAAACTCATTTTAATAGCCAGTTTTTGCCATCAATAACAACTATTATTTGAACTCTTATATTGACTTAAGACTTACATGACACTTTCGACATTTTCGTATACATGGTGTGGTGGGACAACAGGGAGACAGGAGGGTATGCTGCCACCACACAGTTGCACAGATTGCTCTCAAGCTTTCAAAGGCCTCAATTATCCAAGCCCACCCTTTTTACAAGTGTAACTCAGATAGATGATTAAGAGAACAACACAAGAGTACAACTGAATGGGCACATGCTGAGCAGGCCAATATATAAGAAGACCCACTGGGCATGTGCAAAGGTGGTTGGGTGACACAGGAAGAGGATGATGTAATGGGAAGTGATAGTTAAATGGAATGTATGGATAAGTAATTAGCTATGCATAAATAATATAATATCAAGGGCATGCTGATAATATAATGTGTTCAGATGAGGGAGTGTCCATGGGTGTTGTCCTGAAAATGTGGGGGAGTGGCTATTCCACCACATCTCCCCCTCCTTGAAAGAGTGGAGTATCCGGAGAAGATGGGAGTGGCTGCTGCTGCTGCTGGGACAGGTGTGGGAGTGGCTGCTGTGGCTGGGGCCAGCCTTGTCTTGAGAGGGAGTCTGCAACAGGGTTTTGAGCTCCTTTGATGTAGACAATGTTCACAGAGTATTCTGCAAGTTTGTGTTTCCACCGGGCAAGTTTGGATGAGGGAGGCACCCCGTCAAGGACGCCAGATAGGGCTTGATGATCCGTAAAGGCTACAAAGTCTCTACCAGCCAAATACAACTTAAAGTGTTCAATGGTTTCCAGAAGGGCTAGTGCTTCTAGCTCAGTTGCAGAAAATTTCTGCTCTCTGGAAAGGAGTTGTCTGGAGAAGAATGAGCAAGGCATCCAGGCATCAGACCTAGTCACACACAAAACACCTCCAATGCCACACAAAGAGGCATCAGAAAACACACACCGTGCTTCGTTACAATGGGGGATGATCAGTGAAGAATGATGAGTGATGGAACTAATAATTTTGTGAAAATTACTGTCGTAGTCTTCGTTCCAGGGTAGAGTGTCTGGGGAGTTTCGTTTCAACAGAGAATATAAGGGTGATGCAAGATGGGAAAAGTTGGAAATAAAACGAGAATAGAAAGTGCACAAACCCAAAAATGATCTGAGGTGAGATTTAGTGACTGGTCTTACAAAGGTGTCAAGCTGAGCAACTCTTGCTGCCGGGATGGAGATTTTGCCTTTGCCAACACAAAATCCAAGAAAATCAAAAGTGTAAAAAAACCAGCTGCATTTTGTCTTTTTGACTGTCAAGTTTGCCTGTGAAAGTCTGTCAAGAACACTTGAAATGTGTTTGATGTGGTCCGGGAAAGAAGCAGAGAAAATCACAATATCATCAATGTATGCTAGACTGAATTCTTCCAATCCTCTCAGGACCTCCTGCATGAGCAACTGAAAAGTTGCAGGAGCATTCCTGAGGCCAAAGGGCATGACTCTGTATTGGAATTTGCCTTGCAAACATGAAAACGCAGTCAGGTGCTTGCTGTCATCGGCCAGTGGGACCTGATGGAACCCTTTCAAGAGGTCTAATTTTGAAAGGAACTTAGCTTCCCCAAGCTGGGAAATAATGAAATCAATTGAAGGCATTGTGAAGGGTTCAGGGGTTGTGACCTTGTTTAGTTTGCGGAATTCAACTACAATCCTTAGTCCGCCATCCTTCTTACTAACAGGCAGTGGTGAACTTGACCATGATGAGGTGGAAGGCTCAATAATACCAAGCGCAAGTAACTGATCAATTTCCTTCCTGAAGTCAGCATGATAGGCTAATGGTAAGGTGTAGGTGGGTGTCCACAAAGGTGTTGAACAGGTAAGTCTTACAGAATGTTTGACCAAAGGAGTGAGACCAGGGGTGTCGGAAAATACAGAAGGAAACTGAGATAGTGTATCATCAAGCTGCAGCTGTTGCTGCTCGGAAAGGGTCATGGATTTTTCAATACTGGGAGTATCATCCAGAAAGTCATCAATAACTGTGACAACTCTGTACACAGACAAATCTGGTGCAGGCTTGAGTTGTGAAGCATGGACCACTTGGGATTTACCTTTCTTGACGCTGCTTTTAATTGCGCAATTCACAGGGTGTAAAAGCTTGTCAATAACGTATGGACCTTCCCAGGAGGATTCCAGGCACTTGTTCAGACCGGGAACTCTCTTGAGGACCGTGTCTCCAATTTTAAGGTTGGAAAGGGCTGTGCCTTCTGCAGAAAGTCTTTGCTTTGCAAGTTTGGAACTGAGAGCTTCTTTAACAATGGAGTTTTGGCATGAAGCTTGAGTGTTGATGTCCTGAATAAATTGAGGCAGGTTCAAATTTGTCTCAGGGTCGCCTAACCAGAATGACTTCAAGGTTGACAACACAAACGCTGAAGGTTTCAGGAATAAAAGTTCGTGGGGAGTGTAACCATGTCTGCTGTGTGGCGTGTTCCTGGCAAAGTAGAGGACCAGATCAATGGAATCAGGCCAATGTTGCTTAGACTCAATGGATTTGGCTAACATAGCTTTCAATGTGGCATGGAAACGCTCAAGTCTCCCATTAGACTGGGGATGGTAAGGTGTAGTTCTTACCTTAGAAATACCTAGTTTCTGGTAAAGTAGGGACAAAACTTTGGACATAAAGTTGGAGCCTTGATCAGACAAAATTGCCAAGGGAGGCCCTGTGACTGCAATAACAGAAAGCAATGCTCTGGCAGTGTCTTCAGCAGTGTAGGTCCTGAGGGGCACCGCAAAGGGAAACCCAGATGCAAGTTCCATGGAAGTGAAAATGAATCTGAAATTGTGTTTGGATTTAGGCAAGGGACCGACTATATCTACGGCTATCTTTTCACATCTCTCAGAGATTATTTCTGGAGAGCACAGAGGGACTTTCATGCCACCACTTTTGTTGTGCTTCAAACAGTGAGTGCACTTGCTGATGTAATCTTTAATGTCAGATGCCATGTTGGGCCAAGAAAAATGTTTATTCACCAGAGACCTGGTGGTGTTTAAGCCACCATGTCCGAGGCCATCATGAGCTGTTTGTAAGACTTTGGTTCTGAGTGACTGTGGCACGACAAGAGCACTAGAGACTTGGTTGCATGTGGTAGTCAGGCACATGAGAAAACCTTTTGCAATAAACAAAGAATTCTGATGGTTCTTAGCAAGATTCCAAAGGGGTGCAAGAGATGGGTCAGACTTTTGCAGTTCAAGGAATTGCTCCTTAGATACACCGTCAAAGGTGACTGAGGGCAACGTGAGTGGTGCAAGTGATGCAGGCTGAAGAGAAGGTGTGACAGTAGGTGTATTAGGAAACGAGACAGTGACAGATTGCGAAGAAATAGTGGTATCAGTGTCAGAGATATCTACAATGTCATCCAGTGCCAAGGGTGTGGCACCTTCAGACAAATGCAGTGTGTCAGCCAACTTGTCTGCAAGGGCATTGTCTGCAGCCATGGCTCTTGTGACAGCCATGACAGGAACAGGTGTAGCTTTAACTCGCGACATCAAATCTAGCAGTTTTTCCTTTCCAAAATCAATTCCTAGCAAGAAGGTAAAGGGTGGAAGTCTGTTATCCATGGCAAGTCTACATTTGCCTTTCATGGTTGGTAAGGAAACATCAAGCTCATAAACTGGAACAGTGAATCTGATCTGAGAAATGCCAAAAAGTGTCTTTGAACCAACCGGAACCATATCTGGTGAAATAAAATTGCTAGAAATCAGGGAAACCTTTGCACCCGAATCAATGATAATATCAGTTGGGATGTCGTTGACACGACCTTGTGTGATGAATGAGTCATCTGTTTCATGTATGTTGAGGATGTCTGTGTCATTGTCATCTGTGGGGCTTGATGAATCATGTTCAATACGTCTGACTGGTCTGTCTGAGTTGTTGTTGCTGACAGGTTGTGACTGCTGTGGTTGAGATAGGGACTGAGCTTGTGGCTGGACCTGAGAGTGACTCTGTGGTTGAGGCTGAGGTTGTGTGTGTGAGACATTCTGAGATTGTGACCTGTGATCAATAGATGACACATTATTGGGACAGTTGTTGGCATAGTGTCCAAGGGAATTACACCTGAAACAAGTAACTGTGCTGATGTCTCTCCTTATGGGAGGAGATTGCGTGTTGGGAGATGCCAACAAGGGGGCTCTGTGTTGCCTATGAGAGTCGAAATGAGAGTTGTCGCTGTGAAACCTGTGACCAGAGTGATGGTGTTGGTACTGATGTTGCTGTTGCCTAGGAAAGCTGGGCTTAGAACTAGAGCTTGCATTGTGAAACCAAGAATTACAAACTTGTATGAATGCCTCGTTGGTATTGGAAGGTCTGGCGAGAATACTGTCTCTAGATTCTTGGGGTATTCCTGACAAAACAGCAATGGTTGCAAAAACATTAGACATGAACTCAATGTTTTGGTCAGTGCAGTTAACTAGAAAGGGCAAACAATCCATTATCACTTGGAATTTATAACGCCAATGGTTGTACCACTGTAACATGGTCTTATGCCCACCAAGTCTGAATTTCAAGGGGAAGGAGTTCAGGCACTCGGAAAATGAATAACCACCTAAATTGAGCAAAACAATTTTCATATCATCAAAGGATGTGCAGGTAGAGACATTGTTGTAATATTCTTCCTTATACTGGCCAACTAAGACTGAGGGCAAAAACTTAATCCAACTGTGCTGAGGAATAGCTCTACTTGTTAACTCAAATTCAACCCTGTGCAAGAAGACAAAAATGTCCTCACCTTCACTCATCTTTCCGATGGCTTTGGAAAGGGATTCGAACCTGTCCATGGGTTGTGGAGATGTTGAACAAGCTGCTTGGGTTTGTCTGGACAAGAGTTGTGCAAATAACATCATCGTAGGGTCGACATCGGCCGCTTTGGCTTGTGCAGTAATGGACTTGAGCATTTGGGCTGCATCAGATTCTGGAGGTTTGGCCATTTGGGCTGCATCAGATTCTGGAGGTTTGGCAGAAGATGTGGCTTCATCACAAGAGGATGAGAGAGATTGGTGCAATGACAATCCAACTCGGTCAGTGTCTACCAGAGTGGATGCTGAGACTGAAGACAATGGTGAAAGAGTAGGTGTTGGTGAAAATGGTGAAATTGAAGCTGAAGAGGAAGATTCATCAGATTGTGCTGAAGTTTCAGAAGCAAGTGCCAGGGCCTTAACACGTTGACGCCTAGTAGTCATGGTAAAATGACACACTGAGCAAATAAAAACACAAGATTTACAGTGTCCGAGAACAACAAAATGCAACAACTACAATGCAATAATAGAAACAAGTAAGTAAAGGTAACTTGCGTTCGGCAATGGTATTCCACGTGTGTCCAATCACAGGAAGAGAGCAAGTGTACAAACAATAGGCTATTTCGAAGGTCAGCTATTTTGAAGAGTACTGTGTGTCTGTGGGTGGAAACCCTCTACACCCGAAACTGATCAGGAGTTGCCTGAAGGAAAAAGAAACAAGTGAACAACTTGAAAAAGTGGGCTTGACTCAAAAGAACTCTCAATGGATGAATTGAGGTAGACTGAAGGCGAAGTTCGTCTCCAAATCCAACAGTTTCCGAAGACACGGAATGTAGGACCACCGCTGGCACCAGGTGTGGTGGGACAACAGGGAGACAGGAGGGTATGCTGCCACCAGAGTTGCACAGATTGCTCTCAAGCTTTCAAAGGCCTCAATTATCCAAGCCCACCCTTTTTACAAGTGTAACTCAGATAGATGATTAAGAGAACAACACAAGAGTACAACTGAATGGGCACATGCTGAGCAGGCCAATATATAAGAAGACCCACTGGGCATGTGCAAAGGTGGTTGGGTGACACAGGAAGAGGATGATGTAATGGGAAGTGATAGTTAAATGGAATGTATGGATAAGTAATTAGCTATGCATAAATAATATAATATCAAGGGCGTGCTGATAATATAATGTGTTCAGATGAGGGAGTGTCCATGGGTGTTGTCCTGAAAATGTGGGGGAGTGGCTATTCCACCACACATGTATGTTAGTTTGGCAGATGTAGAATGTATAGTTCATATGTACGTGAGTGAAATGTCATCCCCTATTGAATCACCACTGTTATAAATTGTTTATTGTACATTGAATACTTTTCGGCTAATGTAGTGAATATTGTGTTTCAAAGCCACAGGTAACTCCACCCTAGCTATGTCCAAAAAACAAAAGTTGTACACAATTATGCACAATGGGGTTAGATCATTTAAAATGCAGCGTTCAATATGGGAAATTATTGTGCGCAAACGTGATGCAGAAATGCTGACAGGAAATATTAAATGCACAAAGCATATATAATTATATACACTAAATATCAAATAAAAAACTAATTTTTTGGAGCATTATGATTGAAATAATTTCTAATTGAATTGTTGTATACAGATAAATTCATCGGCTCTATATGGAACTTTAAATTGTGTGGATAATCAATCTAAGGACTATTCTAGAATGCAGTTGCCATCTACATGCATTCAGGTATATTAGTACTCTTCTAGACCATATAACAATAATTGAGTACACATTATTTTTAGCCAGCTTATACAGAAATGGACAAGTCAGTTTATGGTAAAAATGAACTGCAGAGTTGTTCTAACAAATCGAAGTTCTCAAACGTTGAAACTCGGCTAAATCATCCTGGTACGTTGTAAAGGCACAACTTTTTAAGCAAATATTAATATGTAATACAATAAATACATTTATATATTATATGTACTACATTACATATTATGTTTAGTACGTAATGAATTTACACTGACAACCATATTTGGATATGGTAGGGAAAACAGTGATATATATTAATAATAGTATACAATAACAACAACAAACACATCAAAACAACAATAATACTAATAATAGCACATTTTTATCGTTCTAATAGCCAATATTGTTAATTAAAACTTACCCAACTTTTAAACTAACAATATTGGCTGTTAGAACGAGAAAAATTGCTATTATTATAATTATTTCAGCCAAGAATGACTGAATTAACAATAATACTAATACTACCACTACTAATAATAATTAACTCCCAAATGCTATTTTTTTACAAATGAATCATTTGAACAGGTGAACTACTACCCAAAATGGAGACGTATCAAATAAGTGTACCCTATGAACTTGTTAATGACTCTATACGAAATTCAACACCACTTAACAAGACTGATGAATCAACAAAAACTCTGGAAGATGATATTTCAGTTGAAATGGAAAAGTTCCCTTTACCACAAAAATTACTACCTTACACTTCGATCAAAGTTATCACCAATAATAACCACCAAAATGGCTACCAAATAGAATAATCAAATACTAATGGTTGTTCCTATATTTTATTAATATAAGCTTGTTCAATTCCACTAGTTGTTCATTTCTTCGTTTATTAAACAATGTTAGCTAGCTGTGATATCAGTGGTGTAGACTTTGTTGTGTATGTGTCTGTCGTGTTATTGTATTTTGTGAATAAGAGTGTATATCGCAATTTTATTGTTACGGCTATTTTAATAAAATAAAAGTGTTAGAAAAGTTTTTGCTGCTATAATTAAATCTCAAATGACTTTATTACATTACTAGCTCAGTTTTTTCTATATAAGTCTGAAAACACCACCACATTTCCTGCAGTTGTGTTTGTAATTTTACGAATCAAAAATGTTATCATTTTGTAAAGTACTGCATCTTGATTTTACTCAGTTATTGATACAAATTATTATACATATCCCATAGTATTTTGTATTTGATAACCTTGTATAATGTGCTCATAAAATTTTTCTTCTCCCTTCAACCAGCAATAAATCCTCATTGCAAAGGTGATGGATGTTGTTTTAAGGTAGGGGGACACCATGTACAACTCGCCAAATTACTCTGATTCAGCAAAATATGTAATTAGGCTAAATGAATTTAATGACAGGGCATCTCCCACATCTCCTCCAACAAAGACATCCTTCGCCTGGGTTGTCTTGCTTTCCGTGATAGATGTCACTCGCCGTATTGAC
>WLWD01006187.1_pt1 | contig 57190 bp, 28 predicted proteins | sample 6712731 | NCBI WGS metagenome assembly WLWD01 (sample SAMN12718690, study PRJNA576275) | sponge metagenome | isolation source: marine sponge | host: Mycale hentscheli | place: New Zealand: South Island, Marlborough, Capsize Point | collected 2014-11-01 | reverse complement strand
AGAGTAGTACTCCTCAGCATAACGATACACTGGACATATTTCATCTCTTTTCCTAGGCTGATATTTTCTGGCAAAATACACATACAGGAGAAGACAGGCTGCAGCGAGACTGATGCAAATGAGGTAATAAACCAGTCCACAGCTGAGATGTGGAATATTAATATGGAAAATTTGGAAAATAATGGACGTTAAAAATTTAAAACATGTTTTAAATGCTCCCTTGATTGCAAATGAAAGACCTATAAGAAATCCTTTCATTGAATTTGGACTCTGAGAACAGATGAACTCATAATATGCTATTTGAAATAGAAGAATTGATAGAAAATACAAGCACTTAGGAAAAAAAGTGGCATAATAGTGATAAGCTGAGTTGCCATTATCTACAGAAAAATTGGATGTAATCACTATTTTTGTATAGGTACAATTTATATCAGCATGTTCAAGATTAAATGCAGTCTCAAAAATCAAAGCAGTAGATACCATAGCTAATGTCAAGATAAATATTCCCATGCCAATGCGTTTGAGCATTGTTGGAAGATAGTAGTAAACAAAAGGACGGATTAGCAAGATGTATAAAGGTATTATAACTACAACTAGTAACCTTGATACTACGCTATTAAGAACATTGACAGTATCATTCATTTGGAGGTCAATAAAGTATGATTGCATGCCTATAATATCTATAAATGCTGTTATAGGACCCAACACTACCAAAATTTTTAATATGCCATAGAAGACCTTGACGTCTTCGACTTCCTCTGTTGAAAATGGTCCACCATATTTGGTCTTGCCCAAATCCAGCCCTGAGGGCACATCATCTTCGCAAAATGTAAAGGCACTGCGACGTATTGGAACTTTGTGGCGGTGAGCAAATTTTGTTAATTTATAAACCAAACGATATGGATTCGGTCTTGCATGATCGATAAGAAACCAGTTCTCCCTTCTTTTAGCAACCACTACAGACAGCAGCAGTAATATTATGACTGGAATGAATGAAGCAATAAAGTATTGTAGTTTATTGACGTCTAATATAGAAGTTGTAACCTTTATTGAAGATAAAGCTAGTTGAATAATCCATATATACCAATGTATAAACAAACTTTGGTGGCCTTCTGGAGAATCATGCAGCTGGTCCATTCCAAACTGAATAAGGTTAGCATTAAGAGCACCTAAGCTTATCTGTAAAAGTAGATCAGCAACACTGATAATGATTACAAGAGAATATGTTGCTAGTTTATTCCCTGTAGGTGCAAAAAGCAGGACTAATACCAGGAGAGAAAATATTAGTAGGAATAATGTGCTTAAGTATAAGTTTCTTATTACTGTTTTATAACGACCAAACTTGACGTCTGCCAAATATCCAGCGACTGGATAGATGCAATATGACAGTGAATCTATATAGGAGTAGACTTCAAAACTTATTGGACTGACTTTGTTTAAAAATATAATATAAATGCATGCTGAAGTGAGTAAAAAAGACAAAAGTGTTAAAAATACCCACACCAAGATAACCATAGCTGCTTTGGAAGACACACATCTGTGTGCTCTCTGATATCTTCTTTTGTGAAGAGCCCAAAAATTGTAGCATGATGTAGTCATTGATACTGGTGAAGGCTGTCTACAGCCGTCCTCCAGTGATGAATAGTTGGACATGATGACCAACACAACACAGCCTTTAAAACTTGCTAGCAATATCCTTTGGCAAAAAATATATAATTGTTAATGCAAGTATTCTTAGTCCATAAGCAACATGGTTTAAGTAAAGTAGAAGCAGGAAGTGCTATGTGAGTAAATTTGGTATTTCCTCATTGAATTTTTTTCTGATGTCAGTGAGAAACAAAAACATGCATGCATGACATTATTTGCATGTGTGTGTATGTGTAATTAGTGGGTAGGTGGGTTGTAGATATGTAGATATATTAATAAGAATGGAAGAATGAAGCACTAATAGAGCACTATATAATTGCAGTGTAGAGCATCACACAGATTGTAGTGGAAATGTAGTTCAATGCAGTTTTCAAATCATGTTGGCTCCTCACTTCTCTGAATCTTTAGTTTATGGGGAAAAAATACAACTATTGTGTTTAAAGCAAAAAACAGAAAAAAAAAAAAGACAGAAGAAGCAGGAAAGGACAAATCAGGGACAAAAAGAGAAGGCAAATAAAGACAGAAAGAAGAAGCGCCGTCCCCTCCCCGCCGCATACCGCCTTCCGCGTCCGCGCCGCCGCGCCGGAGCGTCGCCCCGCGCCTTCCGGCCAAGCCACCCGATCAGACGCACTCCGAGACCCGCCGCCCCTCACGTATTCTTATCCCACAGAGTCGCCCCGCCACCTCTCCGGCGTCCTCCGGGTCCTCCTCTACCACCCTTCGAGCCCAGTCCCCCGCCTCAGACCCCAGCTCCGCACCCCCCCCCACTTCCTCCCGCCCCGCGCCGCGCCTCCCGCCCCTCCGCCCCCCCTCCTGCGCTAGTTGACAATTCAAAATACTGTGTTTTATTGATCTGAAATAACTTTCAACATGCATTATTGTTGACAAGAGTTAGTTGTGGCAAGTTCATACTACTTCAATGGTGGGTTTGATACACACCTACCTGGCATAGACCTAAACCTTCAGAATTTCACATCAGTGGGTCAGAAGCATTGTGGGACCTTTTTAGAGTGCATATTTAAAGCTTTAGGTGCATAAATGATTTTAAATATTCCCTTTCACTACATATACAAAAAGTGTGTAAGAGAGACAAAGTGTTAAAAATACCCACATATTTTGTGCTATCAGATATCTTCATGATGTAGTCATTGATACTGGTGAAGGCTGTCTACAGCTGTCCTCCAGTGATGAATAGTTGGACATGATGACCCACACAAGACAGCCTGTAAAACTTGCTAGCAATATTCTTTGGAAAAAAAAAATGTTAATGCAAGTACTGTTCTTAGTCCATAAACGAAACGGTTTAAGTAAAGTAGAAATGAGAAGTACTATGTCAGTAAATTTGGTATTTCCCCATTGAATTTTTCCCCAACGTTAGTGTGAAATAAAGACATGATGGCATTATGTGCATATGAGGGTATGTGTAATTAGTGCATGGGTAAGTGGATTGTGGATAGATATTAATATGAAAGGAAGAAAGAAGCACGAATAGAGCACTATATAATTGCAGTGTAGAGCATTACATAGATTATAGTGGAAATGTAGTTTAATGCAATTTTCAAATCATGTTGACTCCTCACTTCTCTGAATATATTGTTTATGGAAAAAAATACAACTATTGTGCTTAAGCTTTTAGTTCACAATTCGAAACATTAGGTTTTATTGATCTGCAATAACTTTCAACATGCATTGTTGCTGACAAAAGTTAGTTGCTTAAGTTCATACAACTCAATGGTGAGTTTAATACACACCTGCCTGGCATAGACCTAAACCTTCAGAATTTCACATCAGTGAGTCAGAAGCATTGTGGTACCTTTTTAGAGTGAATTATAAAGCTTTTGGTGCATAAATGTAGGGTAACTGTGGTGGAATTATTTTTTCCTGCAAATACCATGAAAAGTATTCTCATATTGTGTATAAATGTGGCCCCAAATCATATAACACAAAAGTGTGGTTGCTTCACAGTGGTACCATTTTTTACAGCTATTTTGCTTCCTTGAAATTTACTTCCTGTTGTGGGAGGGCCCTCACAATGACGCGAAAGGGGTTTTTCTGTCCAGGCTTTTTCGGCTTGAACTATGAATTCTGACAGTACAAAGAGTGATCCTGGTAGCCACAGTGGTAATGGAGTATTTCCAGCAGCTGTTGCTGTTCAGAAACCTTGAGTTGGAGCTTAAATCACCCTTTTTTTTTATCTGGAAGAACTTGTGATCATGAAGTTTAGTTATGCATGAACCAGCAGACAAAAGCAGCATATTTCAAGCTAGTGATTCTGATAAAGGTGCTTTATCTAGGATTCAGGAAAGCTACCACAAAATAATTTCTGACTAGACTCTAACTGTTAGTCCATTTAGAGGAGTTGACTTGGCAATTGTGCAATAATGCTCACTGAAATAGAATGTATTTGCTTTGCAGAGATTTCTCAGACATCAGATACAGCATCAGCAGATGAAGTTGCAAGTATAACTATTTATCCTGGGTGCCAAGGAAGCTTTCAGCTATGTGTAGGTACTAGCTTTTATGGGTAATGGCCCCTATTGTCACACCTTAATCACACATGAGCTAATAATTAAATTAATTCTTGCAGTTCGCAGCTTGCTGAAAGTAGAGTTTTGCGTTGAAGCATAATTATATATATATATACACCGGTGAGTGTTTCTGCCAGTTTATTTGTTTAGTATGTCTCACTGAGATATCGTTTAAAGGTACCATTTTCATTGTTCAAGTTATATTGATCAATGATACCTGATTAGAATAGCCAATGAATACCTATTCTTTTGGTCTGACATTATAATTATATCTATCCAGTGTATAGTAGTGCTGAGGGTTCGCACCTTTGGTGCTTTATTTTTTAAACCATTCGCACTGGTAGTTACACATTATTGTTCATTCACTAACTCTGTATTTCAGGATTGGTTTCCTCTAGAATTTTGTTTCCAACATATGGCTCCTCCTAATCTGTTGAAAAACAACAACAACAATGTATAATTATGAGTAGAACTTTGTCCCAAAGAATGACATAGTCTCCAACAGAAAATACTCGAACTGAACGTTTTCAAGGCTAGAGTTGCACGCATACGCACTTACCAATACTATTTCACTTAGCTACCGTGGTATTTCACAGGGTTTCCGTGCTATTTTTCTTACATACGTGCTATTTCACTTTCCCATGCTATTTCAATGGAACAGCGATTTTCCCCATACTTTTTTGAATGGGCGATTATTAAACAAGAAAACCATTGTTATTGTTTAAGCTGCTTATAATGCAGTTATGAGTGATTAAAGTCTAACCATTCTATTGAAGAATACAGGTAACTACTAATTCTTTATGGGTGATCAAAAGTCAGGTGAATTAATATATACAAGCAAATAACCCGTCATACAGTGGAGCTTGCTTGACCTACTAACTTTTTTTTTTTTGCAAATTAAGGATGCACCAGCATAGGGTATTCTTATCCATTGTTGCTATCCTCTACAAAATTAGTGACATCAGTTTCTCTTTCCTGCTCTCTTTCTTTTTGAACTATCAGCTCCTTTCATCCCCATTCTTAAGATTAGTTTCTCTTAATGCTAACTTTATTCAGTTAGGAATGGACCAGCTCCATGATTCTCAAGAGGGCTATCAAAGTTTGTTTATACAAATTCTGAAGGTGTAAGTCATACAAGGCGTGCAAGCCTCCATCACTGAGTTGTGAGTGGAATCATTTATTTGTGGAACTCAATTCTATTTGTATGCCACTAAACACCTAAAGTGTGAATTCTCAGCGCAACCCAACAATACTTATTACAAATCATAACCAAAACACTTTAAATAGTCAACCGAAAACTTGTTTTTTCCCCTACAACAGCTAAAGATTCAGAGTATTTTCGCGAGTAAATACAGTAATGATTAAGAACTGCAATAGACCATATCTCTACAATGACTATGTAGGCCTCTGCTCTACAACTATAACAGTTTTTTTGCTTCCATTAATATTAATGTTTATTTGTCTACCTATCTATATATCTACCCATCTACCTACACACCCTTCACTTGCCTATTATGGTTTCTACTTTCTACTCATCCATCAGTGACACACACACACACACACACACACATACTCATTATCATTGTCTATTGTCTCTCTCAATGCCACCACCTTGTTCAGCTGAAAATTTAAAGGAAATTCCACTTTAAAATGTACTCATCATGTGCTACTTTCTGTTTCAGTTTCTACATAACTTAAACCATTCTGTGTACAGAGTTAGAAAAGATATACTACTAATAGCCTCTTCAGTAAAAAGTTGAAACATTGGGCTAAGTTTTAATTAACATATATTGGCTGTTTAGAATTAGAAAATTTGCTATTATTATTATTATTTCAGCCAAGAATGACTGAATCATTGAAAGAATATATTAAAATATAATACTGCTGGTTATTGTAATTAGAGTACAGTACAAATTGTATAGCTAATACAACACTCGCCTAATACACTCAAACACAAAACTATATAGTCTAACATTCAAGTCTATTCAAGCAGTTTTCAGTTATTCTTTATTGTTCATATCCTCCTTAGAGTAGTACTCCTCAGCATAGCGATACACTGGACATATTTCATCTCTTTTCCTAGGCTGATATTTTCTGGCAAAATACACATACAGGAGAAGACTGGCTGCAGTGAGACTGATGCAAATGAGGTAATAAACCAGTCCACAGCTGAGATATGGAATATTAATTTGGAAAAAAATGGGCATTAAAATTTTAATAAGTGTTTGAAATGCTCCCTTGATTGCAAACGAAAGACCTATAAGAAATCCTTTCATTGTATTTGGACTCTGAGAACAGATGAACTCATAATATGCTATTTGAAATAGAAGAAGTGATAGAGAATACAAGCACTTAGGAAAAAAAGTGGCATAATAGTGATAAGCTGAGTTGCCATTATCTACAGAAAAGTTTGATGTAATTACTATTGCAGAATAGTCACAATAAATATCAGCATGTTTAAGAATAAATTCAGTCTCGAAAATCAAAGCAGTAGATACCATAGCTAATCTCAAGACAAATATTCCCAAGCCAATGCGTTTGAGCATTGTTGGAAGGTAGAAGTAAACAAAAGGACGGATTAGCCAGATGTATAATGGTATTATTACAACAACTAGTAACCCTGATACTGCGCCATTAAGGACATTGGCAGCATCATTCATTTGGAGGTCAATAAAAACAGATAGACCCTTCATCATATTTATCATTGTGGTTACAGGACCCAACACAACCAACAATTTTAATATGCCATAGAAGACCTTGACATCTTCGACTTCCTCTGTTGAAAATGGTCCATCATACTTGGTCTTGCCCAAATCCAGCCCTGAGGGCACATCATCTTCACAAAATGTAAAGGCACTGCATCGTATAGGAACTTTGTGGCGGTGAACAAATTTTGTCAATTTATAGACCAAACGATATGGATTAGGTCTTGCATGATCGATAAGAAACCAGTTCTCCCTCCTTTTAGCCACTACTACGGACAGCAGTAGTAATAATTATGACTGGAATGAATGAAACAATAAAGTATTGTAGTTCGACGTCTAATATCAAAGTTTCAAATTGAATTGAAAATGAAACTAGTTGAGAAATCCATACCAATGATTAAACAAACTTTGGTGGCCCTCTGGAGAATCATGGAGCTGGTCCATTCCAAACTGAATGAAGTTAGCATTAACAGTAACTAAGCTTATAAGTAAAAGCAGACCAGCAACACTAATAATGATTATTTGAGAATATGTTGCTAGTTTATTCCCTGTAGGTGCAAAAAGCAGGATAAATAATAGGAGAGAAAATATTAGTAGGAATAATATATTTAAATAAAAGCTTCTTATTACTGTTTTATAACGACCAAACTTGATGTCTGCTAAATATCCAGCGACTGGATAGATACAATAAAATAGTGAATCGATATAGGAGTAGACTTCATAACTTAATGGGCTGACTTTGTACTGCAATACAACAAAAAAGCTTGTTGAAGTGAGGAAGAAAGCCAAAAGTGTTAAAAATACGCACACCAAGATAATCAAAGCTGCTTTGGAAGACACACATTTGTGTGCTCTCTGATACCTTCTTTTGTGAAGAGACCAATAATTGTAGCATGATGTAGTCAGTGATACTGGTGAAGGCTGTCTACAGCTGCCCTCCAGTGATGAATAGTTGGACATGATGACCCACACAACACGGACTGTAAAACTTGCTAGCAATATCCTTTGGCAAAAAATAATTGTTAATGCAAGTACTATTCTTAGTCCATAAGCAAAACAGTTTAAGTAGAGTTGAAACGGGAAGTGCTATGTGAGTAAATTTGGTATTTCCTCATTGAATTTTTTTCTGACGTCAGTGAGAAACAAAGACATGCGTGACATTATGTGCATGTGTGTGTATGTGTAATCAGTGGGTAGGTGGGTTGTATACAGGTAGATATATTAATATGAAAGGAAGAATGAAGCATGAATAGAGCACTATATAATTGCAGTGTAGAGCATCACACAGATTATAGTGGAAATGTAGTTCAATGCAGTTTTCAAATCATGTAGACTCCTCACTTCTCTCAATCTTTAGTTTATGGGGAAAAAATACAACTATTGTGTTTAAGCGTTAGTTGACGATTCGAAATACAGTGTTTCGTTGATCTGGAATAACTTTCAACATGCATTGTTGTTGACAAAAGTTAGTTGTGGCAAGTTCATGCAACTCAATGGTGAGTTGAATACACACCGGCCTGGCATAGACCTAAATTTTCAGAATTTCCCACAGTGAGTCAGAAGCATTGTGGTATCTTTGTAGATTGCATATTTAAAGCTTTTGGTGCATTGATTTTAAATATTCCGTTTCACTACATATACAAAAAGTGTGTAAGAAAGACAAAGTGTTAAAAATACCCACATATTTTGTGCTCTCTGATATTTTCTTTCGTGAAGAGCCCAATAATTGTAGCATGATGTAGTCATTAATACTGGTGACGGCTGTCTACAGCTGTCCTCCAGTAATGAAAAGTTGGACATGATGACCCACACAACACAGCCTGTAAAACTTGCTAGCAATATCCTTTGGCAAAAAATAATTGTTAAAGCAAGTACTATTCTTAGTCCATAAGTGAAACGGTTTAAATAAAATAGAAACGGGAAGTACTATGTGAGAAATTTGGTATTTCCCCTTCGAAAAATTTCCCGACGTCAGTAAGAAACAAAAACATGCATGACATTGTGAGGGTATGTGTGTGTATGTGTAATTAGTGGGTAGGTGGGTTGTAGATAGGTAGATATATTAATATGAAAGGAAGCATGAAACACGAATAGAGCACTATATAATTGCAGTGCAACATTATATAGATTATAGTGGAACTGTATAGTACAATGCAATTTTCAAATCATGTTGACTCCTCACTTCTCTCAATCTTTAGTTTATGGGAAAAAATACAACTATTGTGTTTAAGATTTTAATTGACAATTCCAAACATTGGGTTTATCTGGAATAACTTTCAACATGCATTGTTGTTGACAAAAGTTAGTTGTGGCAAGTTCATACAACTCAATGGTGGGTTTGATACACACCTGCCTGGCATAGACCTGAACCATCAGAATTTCACATCAGTGAGTCAGAAGCATTGTGGGACCTTTTCAGAGTGCATTTTTAAAGCTTTATGTGCAAAAAATATATTAAATATACCCTTTCACCAAAAATATACATCCTCATATATATATATACATTGGTTAGTTTTTCTGCCTGTTTACGTGTTTAGCATCTTTTACTGAGACATTGTTCATATGTATCATTTTCATTGTTTCAGCTATGATTAGAATAGCCAATAAATATTATTTTAGTCTGAGATTATAATAATAGTTATAGTAGCGCTGAGGATTTGCACCTTTGGTTCTTCATTTTTTTTAATCATTTGCACTGTAGCTACACTGTATCGTCCACTCACTATCTCTGTATTTCAGGACTAGTTTACTCTGGAATATTTTTCCCCAACCTATGGCTCCTCTCCAATTAAAAACAAATGTTGCACACATACACACTTACCTGTACCTTTGTATTTCACTTAGTTTCCGTAACATTTCTATTACTTACATGCTATTTCACTTTCCCCATGCGATTTCAATGGAACAGACATTTTTCCCGTACATTTTTGAATGGAATGTTATTAGCAAGAAAACAATTGTTCTTGTTTAAAAACAGGTAACTACTGATTATTTCTAGTTGCTCAAGTCGGGTGAATAAATATATGCTAGCAATTACCCCGCCACACAGTGGCGCTTGACCTACTAATTTTTTTTTTGCAAATTAAGGATGCACCAGCATAAGGTATTCTTATCCATTGCTGTTATCCTCTACAGAATTAGTCACATCAGTTTCCCCTTCTTGCTCTCTTTTTCCTGAACTATCTCAGCTTCTTCCATCCCCCCCTCCTCTTTCTTCACCTCTTTCTTCTTGAGTCATGGAGTCCCTTATCTTGCTTTTCTATGTCTCCTGCTTCTCAGTATCCCTGTCCATCTATCATGATTGGTTTTGGCTTTGTGAAACTTTTGTCTCCCCTTTTGAAACTTTCGCCTTCCCTTTTGAAATTTTCACTCTTTCCTCGCCGATTCCACCTGATTTGAACTGCAATAGTCATCGTTTCCTTAATTACCTTTAGGATTCCTTAAAGTTAATGAGGGTGCTTCCTTAAAGCTAATGACGATGCCTTACCGAACTATCTCGACTCATGAATTATTCATGAACACACACAATAGTTGTCGTTGTTGTCACTACTGACAGACAAGCATATTATTATATATTGGTACCATGGTATGTACAAACAGTCCAATCAGATTGCTCAATTCAGGGTGAATATCAATTGCACTGTGAGAGAAGGTGGATATAAAGGTGTGCCATAATGCTGCCTCATATGGCACTTATTGGTACACTACAATGTACAACACACCAGCTAATAACGATGACATCACAACTGTCAATATCACCTGTTTTTTATAAACTTTTTAGGGAGTTCTCCGTTGACATCACATAATTAATAATAAATTGTTCTCTAATATCAACATTTTAAAATACATAATGATATCAATGATGTTTCGACAGTCTTACTGCTGTCCTCATCAGGTTACAAAAATTAGTGAATTTGAATTTTAAAATGCGCATACGGATAAATCACCGCTAGGTATTGGGTGAAGTTCGTGAAAGTTGCCAAGTGATAATACTGATATGATACGTGTATGAAAGCTTTTCGATGTTCAAATCATTAAATAAAAATAATTAAAATTAAGTAATTAATCAAATTAATGATTATGAAATAAGTATAGAAAATAATGTAAATAAATAATAAATAAATGAAATAAAATAAATAAATTTAAATAATGTTGTTGTTGTTTTTTATTATCAATATCAAAAGGCAACGATTCTTGTATATCTACCATTTTACAAGACTTAAAATTACTCATGCTGTAGCCCTTTCATGAATCCTAGCATTTGACACCTTACTTGCAGCAAGTTCCACAGCTCCATTCCTCAAGTACGCGGAAGTCTTGGGACTGCTGAAATGACCTGATTGAGGTGCTTCGGTAACCCTAACTTACTGACAAACACGACCAGAATCGAAACTTCCCCCTGAGACCTGGTGGGCATAGAATTGGTACTATGTACTAATGCCACCAGACCCTTCCCAGCGTAGCGGTAGGTAAAGGGTCCGGCTACGCCAGACTAATTTGCTATCGTCGGGCCTGCGGCCCTTGGTTGTGTAAATCCCATCCGACTTCCACGTAGTGTAACCCATACATTATACTATATATACGCTGTAGTGTATTGTCTATATGCAATCAGTATCATAATTAAATTTTAATAAATATGAGTGTCAACAACTTAAATGAAAATAAAACTATTACATACTTTGTTCAGAAAGTAGTAAAAATGTGATTTCATAGGAAGATATATTTTATAGCAAATTATTTATTATGTTATTATGATACTTACTATTCTTGCATTTACTCTTGCTTCATGCTTAAAATTAAAAATAGCTACCACCTTTTTGTAACAGATCTTATATTTAATACTATGAGCACGATAAAACAACCACCACAACCCTTACCCCCCTACCTAACAAAACAACAACAACAACAACAAAACAAAACAAAAAATACAAAGAAAAAACAGAACAACAACAAAAAGCAATAAAAAAAAACAACTACAAAACAAGGAACAAAAACGAAACAAAACAGCAACAACTGGTAAAGGGTTTCCTAGTAAGACATTATATTGGATTATTTCCAACTACTTTAGTGATACTACTTACTTCAAGGAGGTCAAGAGAATAAACTGGGAGTTGTCAGCATTAAATTTAGAAGCTAAGATGTGGCCTTCACTGTGCGATGTGCTGCCATCAATTCTGCTGTACATGTAGCCCTCAGACACAATACCATTCTCAATGACATTCAAAATAGCCAATGAGCACAACATAAAGTGTTTGTTATGATAACCAAAACCTGAAAAGTCTCAGTGGGTGTGTCATAAAGTGTAGTCATAGTGAATGAGCTAGACAGCCTAGTGAACACAACTCCATTAAGTGATGTGGTATGATGCCTACATCTGCGCAATGTACTTAACCTTTTAAGTAAAAAAAAACAACAACCAAAAAACAAACAAACCTGGGATGTCTGAATATAGAAGTATTTGTGTATGTAGTATAAGATTGTTAGTGACATATTTAGACATGTGATTAGGTAATTAATTTGATGATTAGGCTTTGCAGAGAAGACCATAGCTAAAAATAGCATATGGACGTGATTTGTTCCTGTACAAATTTCAAGTTTAATGAACATTGGTGGGCAGTCATATGGTCCATTCCATGGTATGCCTAGTTCACTTTGTTCAATCCCTATTAACACACTAAAACTGTTCTTTGGATTATTTCTTATAATAGAAAAAACAGCAACAACAACAACAAACAATATATTAATAATACTATTAAATAAGGATTAAATGGTTGAATGCATTATACTGGATTTCTATCAGTTGTAAATTGTATATACCAGAATAATTAGGCTGGGACAAGGTCAACAATGTGCTATGGCGCTTGTAGTATCAGTCTGTCCATTCCTTGTAAGTCAATCCACCCACTCATTCTTAAGGTTAATTTTAAGCTTGTCATTGTAGGCTGAGACACATTGTAGTAAACATGTTATGGCCAAGGATTTTGTGTCTCTAAACCACTTGTTCTTGTGCATAAACAGTAGTAGTAGACAATACAAAAGCTTTACTTTTTTTAGGCTTGTACATACCTCCAATAAACCAGTCGAAGCTATTTCCCTTGACGACAGATGTGTATGTGTGTGTGTTTGTGTGCCAGTCACTCTGTGCGTGTAAGTCCTGCTATGGCCAGTCGAATGGTGGACTCGGCTAGAAAGATACTCAACTATTATCTTCCAGATGTCTACGTCTATACCGATGTTGTTAGAGGAAAGGAGGCAGGAAGGTGGGTGGGGCAGGTAGGTTGGAGGAGTGGAAAGGGTGGTAACTGTACATAGGTGGTGGGCGTGGCTTTGAGTGAGTTTCTAATGGTGGACTGTTTCTCAGCCGCTGAAGCACAAGATACAGTTATGTTGGATGTTAGGCAACACTTCGTCAGTGGGCAGGTATAATAATGTGATTATTGTGTGCATGCATGCTGTGTGTGTGTGTGTGGATGGGTGGTGGTTGTGTCCTTGTCTCAGGGGCCTGATTATTACATACATACATGTCCCACTTCTGTCAGGTGTTGCCGCTTCTCTTCATGGTGCTAGGGCACAGAGACGTATCAAAGATTCAGCTGGGACAGCTTTCTCCCTATACATAAGGAATGACTTTGAGTGCACTAACAAGTATCTTTCCATCCTCTACCCTTTCTTTGATCCTGTCTTTTCTGAGCTATCCAATAAGTTCCCCTTTGTCTAGAATAGGGGACTTTGCTAGGCAACTGGTCCTGTGAGTTTCTTGTTTTATTTAATGATGAAACATTGGCTGGCAAGGTATTGTAGGAATAAACAATCTCCAGAACTGGCTTAAAATGATTTTTAGTAGTACTTATAAGGAATAGTGTGTTGTCAAACTTCATATACTTATTATAATAGCAAATTTTGTTGTTTTAACAGCCAATATTATGTTAATTAAAACTTACCCGATGTTTCGATTTCTTGCCAAAATCCTCTTCAGGGATCAACTTAACTAAGCGGACTTTGGCAGGAAGTCACTTTGTTATTATTATTATTATTATTGTTGTTGTCGTTGTTGTTGTTATTATTGTGACATGCAGCACTCAGTTCCTTCGGCACTTGAAGCAGTTCTTTCCAGTGACTGTTCAATATTCAGAGCAGGAAAGAAGAAATAAAGGAGGATAAAGAGAAGATGTGAAAGATTCCATTGCCAAGATGAAGGCTCCAGAAGAGCTGGCCAGAGAGACCGTTAATCTATTTTGTGTAGGTGTTGGCTATTCAAACTTCAGCAAAGGCATCATGTGATTTGTCATGTGACTGTCATATGACCTTTCATTCAGCAACCTTTATTTATTGCCTGATTGTGTTAATTTCATGGCAGTACGCATTAAAGTGAGACCCTTTACCTAATCTCTCCGCTTTGCTGGGTGGGCTTGAATCGGGTTGTGGGTGGAGTGATGAGAGAGAATGGAGACAGGGACAGAAATATAGAGAAAGACAGAGACGAGAAGTAGAGAAGAAGAGTGAGAAGACAAAGATAGAACTTCAGAACATTTATGTGTGTATCATCAGAACATTTTATTATTAGCAGTGTGAGTTATTTCAAATATGTATACGCTTGTCAATTTATTTGTGCCCCGGATTTCCGGTTGACCATTTTCATTATTTCCTGCGCATGCGTGTCCTTCGGTATACAACCCTAGACACGCATGCGTTTCATTAGTTCCCCATAGTTCGTCTTAACCCCAACTGATTTAATCCTCAGGGAAGGGCAGGCTAGCAAACTGAAACTCTGGTGGCAGCGAGCCCCAGAGTGTATGAGTAAAGCGTAATCTCCTCTAACTCTGGCGGCTTACCAATTTAATTAGTTTACTGAGAGTCGGCTAAGTAATTGGTGATCTCGGTGATCGACCGTCGACCCACAGGGTCCTACCCAAAATCGCTCCCCCAGACTGAAATTGTCTGCTAAAAACTGTTCGGGACCACAATTGGCTGCCGAATTCAGTCCGGGCGGACTACATATGGCTGCCAAATGTGGTCCGCTTTTCCAAATTTAGTCCCACCTAGCCTGGGAGGAAAAAAATCAATTATGTGATAATAATAACTATGCTGATATAACTCACTACCTCCAGTCTTAACATAATATGTTAAGACTGCTCTTTAGTACTTCTTGTTGATGAGTTTACCTTTCAAATTCCCATTCTCATAAATACTTATAATAGTATATTCAATAAATTATAAGCTTCAAGGCTTCATCATAGTGCATTACGTTTCAAATGACAGCATTTATGATGTCGGTCCTATACCTAAGTTGGAGTCGACTTTGTATCACAATACACCTGTTTCTTTAAATGCTACATTGCTCTTAATTCAAACTGAGAATATTTCATTCCTTTGGAATACCGATGGTATACCTGCTTGAACAATGCAGCAGCTACATTTTCAAAATATTTATGTTTCATAGGAATTACCTCAACAAAATTTGTGAAATAATCAGGATGTATCTGTTTCCTTGATGTGATGCAGGAGAGATGGGGCCAATGAAGTCAATACCAATGTGGTGCCATGGTGACACAACTGGTACTGAATGGAGCTCTGGAGTAGATTGGCTTAATTTGCCATGGCATAGATAGCAATTACTAACCTGGATATATCACAATTAAAAAATAACAACACTCTTTGTCATCAGTTGACCCCACTCACTTCTGTCCAAGTTTATTTATTTGCTTACCAATTTATTAACATCATTGACCATTCCCTGCCCCATAAACCGCTCACTAACTCTTGATAAAGTCTTTTTCATGCCTAAATGTCCAGAAGTGGGATCAATGTGGCATGATGTTAGAATTCAGATCTCTCATCCAAATCAGTAATGTAACGAACCTAAGTTATGAAAGTCATTATGAAGTTTTCTCCTTTTTTAATCACAATTTTTAATAGTAACTAACATTCAATGGAACAGAAACATTTTTAACTAAAGCTTTTTTTTTAATGTTCTGAACAGCCCTTGGTTAATCAGGTCTCAATAATTATAAACTTTAGATGATGTATTTTGGTGTGGAAAAACATATAGCTATATCTCCAACAAATATTCCTGTTAGAAACTCTGGAACCCAGTTATCTAAAAAGCTAGTACATCGCTATCTATTGCAAATTTATACAATTGTAAATATTCTTTGAAACTTGTAAATGCCTTCATGTATATCCAAACTGAAGCATCTCCCTTTTAATTCCGATATAATCTAGTTATCATCCAATAATGCTATTAATTTGGTTTGGTTGAGAGATTCCAGTACTAAAAAGTATCTTAAATGCTTTTTTTTAGTTTTTTCCCTTGAAGATATTTAGCTAATTTTTTCTTCAATATTATGAGTAGTTTTAGTTATACTATCAATTGACTGTAGTTTTGGTTAATTTGTGTTATCTCAAATTTTTAACAATAAGACTCAGTAAAAACAACAACAAAAGTACGTCCTCATCGATGTCAATATCAACCACAGGACTTGGAATCCACCAGGCCTCTACAATTCAAATTTTGATTTAATTCGAGCGCACCGGGCGGACCGAAATTAGCTGGCGACCTATTTTGGCTGCCAATTTCAGTTCGGAGGGACGTATTTGGCGGGGGACCAAATTTCGGGTGACAGGCTTCGATGTCTTGTTGTATTGGTATAATGGCGCTCGGAGTCTCAAAGCGCAGTCTAGAACTCTTTTTAGTACTACTTACTGGTGGTAATTGTAGTTGTCTGTGTTCTTAGCATACTACGTTATTCCAGGTTTAGCACTCAGACCAGGGCGGGATCCTCAGACCGAGGTAGGGAAGATGTAGTGACTTTCAAGTCGTGGAGACTGCGCGCAATTACTATTTTGGAGCCAAATATACAGAAGAATTGTCAAAAAATCTTCAAAGGAGATAAACAAGAAGCGAAGAGAGTATTGGAAGAGAGTGCCAAGTGGATCAATCCAGTCCAAGACACTGATCTTCTAAAACTTACGGAGAACTGCTTGTGGGTTAGAAATACTTTTGGAGACAATTTGTATACTACAAAACTTGAAAAATCGTTTCCCATTGCCTTTACTTTCACCATCTACAACAGTCCACAGCAAGTCCTGAGGTTGCTGAAGGCTCTGTACCGGTCCGTGAACACTTACTGTATCCATGTGGATCCCAAATCAGACCAGACCTTCATAGATATTTTCGGAAACATTGCAAAGTGTCTCAGCAATGTTCACATGGCATCCAAGTTGTACAAGGTGACGTGGGGGGATAATGGTGTTATGAAGGCCCAGATGCAATGTCTCAGTGATTTAGTGAAGGTACAGAAAGAGCTGCCACAAGAAAGGAAGTGGAAGTATTCCATCAACCTTTGTGGGAAGGAGCTCCCCATTATAACCAACCACGAGATTGTGGTGTATCTGCTGAAACTTAACGGTTCTTCTGATATTAATGTGTTTGAACTTGACAAAAAAGCACAGGAATGGAGACGGTTAAAAGGTCGGAAAATTCCATTTAATTTACCGTATTACAAAAGCCAATCCAACATTGCAGTGTCATTCCAGTTTGCCAAACACTTATTGACTGATAGAAAAGCTTTGGACCTGTACAAATTCTTTTTGAACTGTCGAATGCCAGAAGAACATTATTATGCGACTGTTTATAAACTACCAAATTTTCCTGGTGGTTTCAATGCAGAATTGCCCAAGGGTTTATATGTTCCTGTTGAGAGGGCATTTTGGCGGTTTAAAAATGGGAAAGCCCAGTGCCATGGTAGAATAGTGCACAATATCTGTATAGTGAATGCTGCAGATCTGAACCATGTGATGACGCGTTCCAATTATGGCACGGCTGGTATGTTTCATAATAAATATTTCATGGAAGACGACCATACTGTGATGGATTGTGTAGAAGAAATGATCGTGGAGAAAAATATCGAGGAGCATGAGCGAGATAATGGCTGATCTTGCTAATTTTGGTGATCTAGTTGGCTTTTAATTGGTGCTGGCTTCTTGTCGAAGTTTGCCCCTTACAAAGATGAAGACGTGATTAAAAAAAAAAGAAAAAAAAAAGTAGTCATGTAGCTGTGTGGTAAATGAAACATTGCAGACGTTGCCTAAACTGATGAACCATGTTAGCTTTTTTGTAGCCATGTTAATTATATATAAAGTATAGTGAGTGTTATTTTTGTCAAGTATATATTATAGCTAATGCTTTAGTAGCCAATACATAATTTAACCAAATGGCTGTTATGTGCAATAAATTTCTCAACTTGCAGCTACCAACAGGGAATAGCTAGCTATAGGTATAATTGTTTAGTAGTAAAAACATCCCTTTTGCTCTACAATGAGCGAGTAGCAATTCAAAGAACTCTACTTGTGTTTAAATTGTTATTAGTTGTTCAGAAAAATATAATATAGCCATTATTATAGCAAACAATTCAATTGCATCCTCCACCATCTTAGTGATAGTGTCTCTCTTACCATGATTGGTTTTATTTAGGAACTGACACAATAATAAGTGTTTCCTTTTTATAGTAATGTATTTTGGGCTATACTGAGAAATCATAAACTGTTAGATCAAAAATATGAAAATGATTAATAAGAATAAGTGAATCATGACTTGATCAAAATCCAAACAGGTCATCAATGTTGAATTCGGACACAGTGGAAGGTTTCTTTGTACTCAAAACAGTCTTTGTGAGAGTTTGACCAGTGATACTAGCACTTCCAACTTTACCAGGGTCGCTGCACAAGCCTGTCTTAGTACCACTGTCATTTATGAGAGATTTGCTGTGAGGTGTGTCAACAGCTTGACTGACTGATGAGGGGCACAATCCACAATCGCTATACCTCACATTTCCTGTGTGTTCAATTGTCTCATTAGCTGTAATAAACTCGCAAGAATCTACAGATGCTTCCTTATCAAGAAGAACTGTACCACTAGCTGACATCAAAGTATTCACGGGTATTGTTTGCTCAGCAGTATTTGGGATGGAAAGTTGATCCTTACCCCCAAATAATTCGTCCATCATTTCATGTTCCACGTAGGAATACAAAGATGGCTGGGTATTTGTGCAGGCTGATACAGGATTATGATGACCATCACTGGAAGCTCCAGTTTCAGTCAATACAGGAGCTGTCTGTGACTCATGTATTCTTGCATTAAGTTTTGTTTGAGCCACAGAAACACTGCATGCATCAGACTCAGTAACAGCTGAATTGTCCACTTGCTGTGTCACTTCCTCTTCGTCCTCAAATTGTAATCCTTTTCCCATTCTCTTGGATCTTGTGGCACTTCTTTTACTCAGACTCCTTGAAGCTAAGCTAGACCGACTTCTATTACCAGGAGGTTTTCTAGCTTTTTTACTACCACTATTTTCTCCAGCTATTTCTTTCCCTTTAGCTAGCTCCACGGAACTTTGTAGCTTGTGTTTTCTAGCTTTAGACGAAGCCTTTTGGCAGTCCTTACTCTTCCTTTGAGCTGGTATTGACAGTGATGATTGTAATGTGACTTGTGGTAATGATGGATCTAGTGACTGGCTGTCCTTCTGTTTCTTGGGTTGGTATGAATCTATGTCATCACTCTCATCACTGATGTCCTATATAGGGAAAAAAGAAAAAAAAAAAAGAAAAAAAAAAGCAAGTATATACTATACAGTTTAGTATGGCAAAAGTGAAATATTTATGTATTTATGACAAGATTATATAGTTTATAAATTTTGGAGGGCAAATCAGACACTCCAAGATCACACAGTTATCAAAGAGACAGCTAAGCTAACTAGATCATTGTTAGGAGTCTTATTCTGTGGGAATAAATGGAAACTCATTGATTGGTCCTACCTTTTAGTAGTACCTGCAAATGAACTGGTCAGCCTTGGAGTGGATTAAAGTTCGTATAACAATCAGTGGCTGACAGATTGTTGATGGCTACACCTAGATAACTAAAGATTGGATGGCCCGGATGTAATAATAATAATTAAACCCCTACACGTGACACTAATTTTCAGCTTCTGTCCAAATTGATTAAGAGTTGGCCAGGTAAAAAAAAAAAGATACTTGAAAAACACATCTGGGGTTTGCACCATTAGGAAGGAAACAGCCAACTAAATAAAAGGTGCTACCTCATTTAAAAATGATCGCACTATTAATCAGTGAGGTATAATGATTTCTTCGTAATTTTTAGAAATCCTCAGCCACTCCTCAATGATGACTAGTTTCTTCCTTAAATTGTATGTTCAAATTAAGTGATGTGTGAACTAATTATAGTAACACAGACAAATAAAATACCAAAAGTTTATCTAACAAATACCTCCACTTGTCATTATTTCCATCATTTGGCAATGCCAGATATTAGCTGACTAGTTTACAATACCAGCATTGCATTACTTAGACAACAAGTAGCAGTACTGAAAGATCTTGCTTACAGGCTGTCCAGTAATACTAAACTTGTAGCTATTTCAACATTTTACTTTCTTATTTAATTCAGATCTTAATGGTGCTACATCTTTTAAGTAGTTATGGCAGATGTCATTCTTCTTCTAGGAAACTTCTTGAACATCGTAGCTCTGGCATTACTAGTGAGATACAAGATTTGCTATAACTGCTCAAATAGCTATCTCTAACATTATTGAAGCATGTGTTATTGGTATCCCGATATGATAAACAATATCAATGGTCAGTGGGTTTTAGGAGAGGAAGTATACATATCTACTGTGTTCCTTTGCTTTCTTTGCTCAACAGCACAAAGTGTTATTTTATCACTTTTTCTCTGGATTGTTTTGCTGTTATAATTTACCCACAGTACAGTCGGACAGTAATGACAGTGATTTGCACTCTATCTTGGCTTATCAGTCTTCTCACAGGCTTGGTTCCCATTTCTCAATGGTTGGATTGCTATGGATTATACAAAAATACCAATTCATGTGTTTTAGTTCTTGACTGCAGTTCAATGTTTCTAAAATTGTGGTCATACCTTGTCTATGTCTTGTCCAGAAAATTAGTCTCTTCTCTCCCAAATTTACATATGTAGACTAGTTTTCTGGGTTTGTCAACCAAGACTATTTCAGCTTAAGCTTGGAGAGCATTGAAAATGCTTGCTTTATTTATTATTTGGATCTTTTCTAATAGAATTGTTTCTTCCTGTTCTGCTGTGGCTTGTTCTTGAGAATTCTCAAGGCTTTGCTCTTAGTACACTCAAATTAATCTTGGTCAAGCTAGTGTTTATAACGGATCCCATTATAATCTTAAACAATGCTGATGCTAAAGAAGCCTGCTGGAAGCCAAAGTCTGAAGCATGGAGCTTTTATAACAGGATATTTAGAGGAAATTTTTGAAATCAATGTTATTCACACTTCTAAATATTTACTTACTTATTTTAGTCACTATATTATATGCTACTAATCATCTATCCATTAACTTTGATTTAGTTCAATTGCTGTTAAAAATGAAGCACCAAGGGTGCAAACCCTCAGCATTACTATACACTAGCTATGTTGTATCACACACTAGCTAGTTGTATCACAAAGATTAAAAGAATAATTTATTTGGAGTAGTTTCAATATGAATATGCCAATATGTATCTCATGCAAGTCGATATGTAAATCTTGAGCAGAGTATTGCTCAGAAATGGACTGTGGGTGATGAAATGCACAATTTATGGCTTTTGTGGGCACCTACACTTATATAAGTAAACTACAATCATTCTGGTAAACCATTAGGAATAGAGTGTAATGCAAAACTACCGGGGGCAACAAGAACAGTATTTACACACGTGAGTATGGCATGACTATAGGGGACGGTACCAACAATCACTTATGATCGTACGACCTAAAAATAACTAGATATCACTTCACAATTTCTTTCTCAGTCTTCATTTACTCAATAGATGTATTCTCTCTCTCTCACAAGCTTTTTTAAACAATACAGAATTAAAATATTTGGTCGCCACTGGGAATCGAACCCAGGATCGCTTGCTTACACAAGTGCTCTGCCACTGAGTTACGACAACCAGCCGGCAAACAAGCACTCTAATTACATCTATGCTACAGTCTCACTCTCTTTTTTCAAAGATTATATTTGTCCATTGAATTTTTTACTCCACTAATTTGATTCCTGGTGGCGACCAAATATTTTTAATTCTGTATTGTTTAAAAAAACCTGTGAAAGAGAGAGAATATATGGCAGGCTATCATCTTCAAGATCCGCTTTTTGTTATGTAATAGAATGACTGACAGACAAATTGAGTACTCACCCTCTCGTGAATGCATGCTGAGGGTTAATTAGATGAAGTGTGCATTGACAAGTAGTCCTGGGTTCGACGCAGGTAACAGTCACATCAAATTAGATGATACTTTCTAATTTACAGTCTAACAGTCTTGCTTGTGAGACATTCAAGTTTGATAGAATAGAAGTTTGTTTAGGTAATTTATGTGTTGTCTTAACACTTTTCCTAATGGACTAAGCAGTCTTCAAATATCTTCCTCCCATTGTTTATTTCGCCATATAGTCTACCAATGCCAGTCATTTTAGCAAAGCTATTGGATGATAATGGCAGTCAATAGTAAGATGTAAGCATCTCACCATAGCTAACTAAGCAAAGAGAGAATAAATTAATAAATAGAGTATAAATATTAATGACTTCTTATTTAGAGATAGTGTTAAAATAGAAGCTAAGAGAGCACCTTAGGAATGATGTTTGCACTGTAGTGACAGAGCACCAAAAATGTAGCCCTGGTGAAGCTGACTTCTAGTAATGGTGAATCATTCCTAATGTACAAAGACTATGACCAAAAATCAGCTTGATTGAAGAAACTGAATTTTGCATGGAAATATAAATAATTATTTTTTCTTCTCTTCTACAATGAACACTTTCCAAAGTAAGTTGAGCAATTACTATTCATTCATGTTTTTACAATAATTAATGCATATGTATATAGTAATGATCATGGCAGTGATAATTTGAGAAATAACTAATACATATTAGCTAAAGTATAAGCTGTCCTAATTTAATAAGTTATGTCTGGTATAGGTAATGTTATCTATTACTTTATCAACAAACCTCTTCGCTCCTTCCAGCAGTTTGTTCCATACTTATCAAATGACGTGATGCTGAAGTTTGCTGCTCAATGTAACTTTCTGTCGAGGGTGTTTGTATAGATGAACTATTACCATTCACTGAAACATCTACAGCAATACGAAAATACTTGTAATAGGATGTTATGACAGAGACACTATGAAAAACATCCCTGGCTAATTTTGCTAGTTTTTAATTTTAATTCTTATTTTTAACAAAAAAATTCATCTGTATCAATTTATTCTACCTACCACTAAAGTCGTAATATATCTTTCTATTGATTCGTTCATTCTAGGAAAAAATCATATCAAGCAATAATCTCCGTTCATACAGAATAAAAATATGTAACACATCATTTAGACTCCAGAAATAAATCAAAACATTGGATTATGTTCAAAATACAAATATAAAGTCTCTCTAGCCAGACCCTTTACCTACTGCTATGCTGGAAAACGGTCTGGTGGCATTAGCACATAGTATCAATTCAAAACTTTCCTGATCTCTGGGAGAAATTGTGGTGCTGGTAATAGTTACAGTTACTACAGCCACTCAATTCAGCTCCTTTCCATGGTCCCAAGACTTCCACGTACTAGAGGAATGGCCGTGGAACTTGTAATAGATAAGGTGGCAAACACTAGGATACATAACATGGAAGGGCTGCAGGACAAGTAACTCTGTAGGGTTTGTAATGTGGTAGATATACAAGAATCCAGAACTGAAGAAAGACATAAAGCTTTGCATTTTGATATTACAATGAAACAGACTATTTTTGACAGCAGTAATAGCTAATGCCATTTTCAAGTGTAAAAAATGCCCAGTATAAGCTAGCTTATAATGATCAGCAAGCTACGAATTATGCACCATTACAAATACACTGCATATGTGATTTCGTATGTTACATACTACTTCCACTGTTATATAAGCTAGGAATAAGCTAGCTATGCTATAACCTTGTAGCTACTAATAAGTGCCTTACAAGTAATACATACAACCAGGCAGTTATAATACAGCTTATATCCACCGTTACTCATAGCACAAGATATATTTTTAATTAGCTACAAGCATTTCGCTTTGGCAGTTGTGTACTTGATAGTTCTTACATGTGCATTGTTTTTACATTTACATAGGTTTTAACCGCAGAGCTTTTAGAAACTGGACTACATACATTCTTTTTGAACTGGTTTTAAATGCCATCATCACCAAGAGTAGCAAGCAGTAGGTAAAGGGTCTGGTCACCTCAACTATTTTTAATACCTTTCTCATTCTGGCTTGATGAGTAGCTATGACTATCCTGGCTGGCAGGTAATTCCTTGGTAACACTAATAATGAGAATACACAGCAATTTCATTATCACAGTTAATTGAAGGATAAATAAAACTTACTCTTGGACTGCCATCACTCCAGCTTCATGGCAGTAGTCTTTCTGTGCAAATATAGAAATGATAAATACATCACAAATTATCTATGGATCTAGTACTTTCACACGACCACTAAACTGCATATTGTGCGTGACTAGCTATGGAAATTATATTATAGGTCCCTCAACATCTGTACCAACAAATGCATACCTGCACACACACATCCCCCCCCCCCCCCCCTCCCCCCCACACACACACACACACACTTACCTTTAGGAGGATACTGGAGAGACTGTCCTCTTTGTCTTTCTTCCTCAATGGCCATATATTACAGTAGTCAAAGAAATGGTCATTGTTCTTTACCACACCATCAAATTTGCTATAAGTTGATTTTTTACTAATATTTGTCAGCTTCTGCAATAATCAAGGTAAAAAGTAACTAACTACATGTTATTAATACCTCATGAAGAAAGAAAATGTTACATGTGAAAAAACAACAGGTTCAGTTATACTATGAGTCTCACACACTCCTCCTACAAACCATACTACCACTCAGACACACCAAATACCAGCAATAATCCTTACTGTGGGTCTGGCCTCCAGTAAGAGAAAGGAGAAATAGAGAAACAAAGAGCAAGGAGAAGATAGAGATGGAAGAGACTTATGAACTTATTTGTGTCACTGTATATAATGCATTTATTTAGTGTTTAATTTATGTGTCATTTAGTTTGCGTAGGAAAAGGTCGTCACGTATTGTTTGTTAGTGATCTCGTGTGTGCGTTTGAGTTGTGCTCCCGGGTGTAACCGGATGTATGTACCGTTTTGTGCAGAGCATGTGCGTGGCCTTGAATTTTAAGTAGACAAGCCACGCATGTGTCAGTCAGTCTTGTTAAGTTTCAAGTTAGTTTAAAACCTAACCTGTGATTCGAGCGCCTATGCGTCGGACAAGCCCCAATGACCCTCTGCATAAAGGGATTGGTGGCCTCAGTGACAATCAAGAGCCACAGCAAGATTCTGGTGGCAGCGTACTCCGGTTCCCACTGACTGAGAAAGCTCAACAGCCATCCACGGCCAGCGCAAAACCACACTTACCAATCTTTCAAATGTAAAAACTAGTAATGACAGAATTCTGATTAAATTTAAGAAAATGTTAGCTAGAAAAAGCTGGATTAAATGAAGTACAGAATGGAAATACCAAATTCCAAATTGAAATCTGCATCTAATAATTTTTACACTTTCTTTCAAATTCCAAACACACTTACACATACTCAGTACATGCGCAAAATATTATTTTATATGCCGAGGTTTGTCCAAAACATTGGAATGGTAGTTAGGTCAGCAGACGCCTAGCAGTAAAATTGTCAGGGGCGAGGCATCAATTTTTTTAACTTACGCTCTCATTAATGTTTGTTGACATATTGGAAAATGAGGGCACAAGGTTGAGGCGATCACCTATTTGCCTCACCATGTGCTAGGCCTATGGTAAGTAGTAGTGTAATGGAAGTTAGAAAGCAGGATGCAAGGGGTGTGGCAACAACGATGTATCTTTGTAGCACGCGATCAAGACGGCATGTTACCAATAAGGGTAGTCAGGGTGGTAACTTGATTTGAGTGCTAGGAGACTGGGATGCTATCTGTGTCCCTTCTACCCCTCTCCTTATTATTTTAAAGTAATGGCTGGCTGCATGTGTAGTGAGAAGTATTATCAGAGACTACTTAAGCATGTTGATGCATGAATAGATGCTTGTGTTTGTAATATGCATACATGACATTAACTCCATTCTTCAGAGTGTGATAGTGCACGGGCCATAGCACTTCTCATGCATTGTGTAGCAAGGGCCACGTCCTACTTGGGTATCTTGAAGAAATTGGTAGAGGTGACTTAGAATATGTGTGCATACATAAACTTCATAAAACAAGTAAGGAATTAGGAAGGTAACAATTAAAGGGGAAACTGCAGAGGAGGTTAAGGGTCATGTAGAGAGGAGAGCAGGAGGTGCTGGAAGAAGCTAGAAAGGATGAACTCAAAGAGATAGGTAGAGGGTGTGCTGGCAGGGGCCAGCATTTTTGCGCTAGCAAGATCTGGCAGGAGTGCAGAACCTGGTACCCAATATTGACTGGAAGGGAGGCTCCAGTGCATTACTGATGGAAGTAGATTACAGCTAATAGTACGGGGGGGGGGGGAAGGGAGGTGGGCGTAAGCAATCATGAATGACGAGGCTAAGTACAGTTTATGCACATTTTGGTAATATTCCATATTGGCAAAAATCCAAACAATAAATTATCACAATACCTCACATACGTACATGTTTGTAGACTTGTCTTAAGTAGAACATTTCTTCAACAGTTCTTTCTGCTACAAGTCTGAATACCTTCACATCTCGAGATTGCCCAACACGAAATCTTCTACCAAAAGCACAGGAAAATAAAGGGGGATAATTGATGTTGTTTGTGAGAATAATTCATAAAAAATTGTTGTAAACTGTACAGCTAATCACAAAAGAATACACATTAGAGTGTATATCCTACAATTCCCCTAAAATCTCATGTTCTCTCATTACATACTTAGTAAATGGATTTTCTGGTTTAAAGATTGCCAAGCTATGCAAGGCAGAAGACCCGCAGGTGTATAGACTTTATCAGAGATATATCAATTTCAATAGCATAAATTCTCGGCCTTGTGGGCCTTCTAGTGCAAGTGATGTGAATGACAGTAAGCCAGAGGAGGCAGTAAATATATACATACATTACATTACAGGAAATATATTTAGGAAAGAGTCCAAAGTGTGAAAAATTGTTCAGGGGTGGTAGAAGTTTTCCCAGGGCAGCCGTAGGTGTTGATAGACTGTTGAAGGAATAACCTATGATTCTATGAGCAGAGTAAGGAACAAAGAAGAAAACCAAAGACAAGTAAAATTAATATCAGGGAAGAAGGACTTGAAGTAAGGATAAGAACCAGGTACACTGAATTGAGACATGGGGAAGGTCAGGGAAGTGTACTGAAACTGAAACATAAGAGTAGGGTCAAGCAAGAATGCATTGAAAGCCAAAACATAACAACACAACATAAATGGGGAATAACATTTCATGACAAACCAGTAGACGGTTGGGAATCATAAGTGCCAATGTAATACTGTTGGTGTGTAGAGGTCTTCAAGTAACAAACTAAGGAGAGCTCACAGTAACACAATGTACGTAAAGAACCAAACAGAACAAAATCAATATAAATAACAGAAAGTGTGTAAGAACAGCAACAAAATAAGAAACGAGGGATAATTACCACATAACAATAAACTTAAAGAGTAACTTAAAGAGAAAGTTTAGCGCAAGGTGCCCACGTGAGGAGTCTCTTCGACCTCTTTAAGTTTATTGTTATGTGGTAATTATCCTCGTTTCTTATTTTGTTGCTCTTCTTACACACTTTCTGTTATTTATATTGATTTTGTTCTGTTTGTTCTGTTACGTACTGTGTTACTGTGAGCTCTTTTAGTTTGTTACTTGAAGACCTCTAAACACACAGTATTACATTGCACTTATGATTCCCAACCGTCTACTGGTTTGTCAGTGAAATGTTATTCCCCTTTTATGTTTGTAGTGTTATGTTTTGATTTTCAATGCTTCTTGCTTGACCCTACTCTTATGTTTCAGTTTCAGTAAACTGTTTTCTCTTTCCCTGACCTTCCCCTGTCTCAATTCAGTGTACCTGGTTCTTAGCCTTACTTCAAGTCCCTTCTTCCTGATATTATTTTACTTGTCTTTGGGTCCTCTTTTGTTCCTTAACCCTTATCTTCTCATAGAATCATTTTATTCCTTCAACATCTATCCAACAACCTACGGCTTGCCGTGGAAAACGTTCTAACCACCCCTGAACAATTTTTCACACTTTGGACTCTTTTTTCCTAAATAATTTCCTGTATGTATATATTCACTGCCTCTCTGGCTTACTGTCTTTCACCTCCGTTGCACTAAAGGCCCCCCACAAGGCCGAGAATTTATGCTATTGAAATTGATATATCCTGATAAGTCTATAACACCTGCTGGTCTTCTTTCCTTTGCATAGCTTAATTTTACTTGTCTTTTGTTTTTACTTCTATTTCCTTACTCTGCTCATAGAATAATTAACAGGTTATTCCTTTCAAACAGTCTATCAAACACTTAGGGCCACAGTGGGATTTGAGATTGAGTTTGTGAGTTTTTTTCTTTTCTTTTTTTTGTGAGATTTGGTGAGATTAGTTGAAACTATAAGCTCGATTGTCAACTCTAAGGACTGACTCTGGGTTGACCACTCTGATGACTCTCTGGGGCAAGTACTCTCTATTTCCCTAATAGCATAATTCTTGGTCACCACCTTTTTATCCTGGTGGCAGTGACGAACCTACTCCCCATAGTAAGATACTTTGAATGAATATGTAATTAGCTGATATAAACTTGCTCGCAATTTGTTGAAATTTACTGCGCAAATATGGCGAAGAGATTAAATGAAGTGCAATAACAGAAAGGAAGCACAATACTAGTAGAAAAATATTACTTTTTTGACACTATGTTACTGCACCTAAACTTGTTCACGAGGAATGTGAGTGATTTAGTAGACAATAAAAAACAAAACAAAAACAAAGTTGTACAAATAATAGTTTTGTGAAGCTCTCGAAATTAGCCTAGATGAGATAAAGCTTAGGGTTTCTTCTTGATGGACGTGGACATCAGGGTGTGACTGTGTGCATATCTCAGTAAAACTACCTGTTGAACTAATACAATCTCCTCACTTTCTGACACATATTTCATGCAAGGCCTCATTAGTTTAGAATGAAATGAATGCTGGGTTAAGGGCACAGAATCAAATGACTTGTAAAGGAATTATGAGGAAATTAATGAACCAAATAGGAAAACAGGTTTATAAATTCCCAGAGATAAAAAAGAAAAAGGTTTGAAGGCTACGATCACTCTTGCTAGTTGACTCTGTCACTCCCTAACATTATGTTGCTGCTGCATGGACTTTTTTTTTTATAAAGCACAAAACTTAACATGAAAACTCTACTACAAAATGCTCACTTGATTTCATCAGCTCCTCCAGAGCTAGTGGTGTTCCAGGTAGGGTTGTATATGATGACATAGTCAGCTCCAGAAAGTGACAAGCCACACCCAATATACCTAAATACAATTTCAGAAATTGTGAATGTAATACTACACTAAATTTTTCCTTATCAGAGTGCTAAGTACAGCCCTTTTTATTTTTGCAGAGGATTATGTGAATAGATACTCTAAACACAATAGAGTGAAGGTCTGAATTTATTTAGAAAAACCTAGGCATATGTTTAAAATAATTTTTTTACTTTCGTATATTAGCTAAAAATCAACCATGGACACAGATAGCCTGAGTGATCTTATGTAATAGGAATTATATAAATATTAGTGTACAATTATACTAACTAATAATAGTACACTTCAGCACAATTGACGACCATTCCATGAGTAATAATCCTATCAATTAATAGTTTATTATCTACGAATAAAAGGTAACATCATAATATTCACATCGACTAAGTCCTTTTATGTACTCTAGATTCTCATTTCTAGTTCTCATTAATACTCAAGTGTTATCTGAAAAAGCACTTTGAAGCCAAAGTGTATTCAGCATTATAATAGTGCACTGAAAAGAAGTACATTTCTCTTTTTGTGAATATACATTACAGGTGTCATACAGGATTCCTTGCTGGGGGTGGTAAACACTGCCATTTTAAACTCACACTACTTTGATGCACATGCCTAAAAGAATTGACACTGACCAATGTTTGGTCACATGCTGCAAGATTTCATCTTACTACTCATACAGCTCTGTATCAAATCCTGCATTAGCTGCTACAATGATTTTGGTATTAGAAAAACAGACACTATTGTGACTTCGGTATTAGAAAAAAGCAAAACAAAAACAAACCAAAGTCCTGGTGCATTGAAGGTCTAATAGTCTTTACCCAGTAGTGGTATATTTCATTACTCCACAACCACGCCATGCCACTAATATGTGACATGTTCATACATACATACATACATACATACATACATACGTATCAGGGCTTCATACTGGAATTTTTTCTAGGGGGGGGGGGGGGTGGGGGGAGAGGGGAAATGTTTCTTATTTCTACTTAGGATAGTGTGTGTAATAGCCACAAAGAGGGGAGGGTGGGGTCTCAATTTTGGGGGGGGGGGGGTTATGGTTATAATAAATATTAATAGCTGTGTTATTATCAAGCGAGTGAAGTGAGCGTGATACTATTAGGGGTGGATAATTGAAAATTGGGTATATGTATTTACACCATGAAGTGGGGATCAGTACGGGATTTACACAACTAAGGGCCAAAGGTCTGAGGATAGTGTAAACTCCTGAACCGACCAAACACGGAGTCGTGCAACCGACTTGTACCACCATTGCTCTAGGCTACAGGTAGCACATAAAAACTAATTTTGATTAGACAGTTCACTTAGTCACCACCTAGGAGGTGGGTATGTAATATATTCACCTCAAATTGAGCAATCTGATTGGACACTTTGAACGTACCATGGTACAAGTATAGGTTACACCATGGCATGGAGATTGGTATGGGATTGACACAAACGGGGTCTGAAGGCCCAAGGATAGCGTAAATCCTGTACCGACTGAACGCAGTGTGGTGAACGGACTTGTACTAAGGCTCAAGGATAAGGAAATGCATAAAAACTAACTTGATTGGTCAGTTTACTTATTCACCTCCTAGGAGGTAGGTATGAAATATATTCACCGTGAATTGAGCAATCTTATTGGACTGTTTGAATGTATGGTACATGTTATGTCACATATGCCATGCGTGTAAGTGCCCTTTTATCTTAAAAAACAAAAACAAAAACACACACACGGTTTTTTAGGCTTGACCCCAGTTACTTCTGATGCTACAGCATTAGCAAGTCTTACTCTAAACTTAGGATCAAAATTGTGAGATAATTCCTGTGAAATACGTGCTTTTCAAGTGATGTAAAGTTGCGTGACTGGTTACTATGGCATTGAAACCCTTTACCAGATGTAATTTCAAAACTTTCACCATTTTAGGGGGGCTGTTCAACAGTTACTGGTAATTGAGGTAGCCAGAATGGTTTAAATATGATACTACAGAAGTTACCACTACCCAGGAAACTGAGGTAAGAATGCAACTCTTATTATTTGTTTGTTATAATTAATGGTCAACTGCTATATTGAATCCACTTTTGTCAATAAGAAAAAAAAGATTCTTCAGGTAAAATACATCACATAACAATATACACACAACTAGTATATATATATTATATATATATATAGTTGTTTATTTATTATGTACTGAGCAGGGCAAATACGAGTTGCCACATAGGAAACGCATAAAATTATACAGGACGTGACTTAAGGTAATATTTCCCCATGTCACCTGTGTTCAGAGTTATATCATGTCCCTCCAGGCTATTACAAGTATTTATTGCACAAGAAACTCATTACTATGGTATTCAAGTACGAGCACTACATAATAAATTTTATTATCCATTGGATACCGGAGAATATTACTAGTTTGATTGGCTATATTTACACTCGAGCATGTTGCACTGGTGTAAATACTAAGCCAACAGACTCATGATATTCTCCTGTATCAAATGAATAAAATATATATATTATATATATATATATTTTTTGTAAATACCTGCTATATATCTAACTTCCTAATTAGATGCTTGTCATTGATTAACCCATTAAGCTATTTAAATCCAACCTACCCACCCACAAATTACACACACATACATACCTACATACATATACATAACATATAAACAGACATACACAAATACCAGAACAATTATGTTCTCTAGATGTCTCATTGGCTGCAAAATACCAAATACCATACCAGGAAATACCAAATTACAATGTACATCTGTAATACTTCCTGTTTCTACAGGACTTAAAATCTGATTCATTTAACCAAAAAGAGATTGTTAGCAACTACAAGCTGTGTGAGTTGTGAGGTTCATTATGTCTAGCTATTCATCACTGGAAGACAGCTGTAGACAGCCTTCACCAGTATCAATGACTACATCATGCTACGATTATTGGGCTCTTCACAAAAGGAGATATCAGAGAGCACACAAATGTGTGTCTTCCAAAGCAGCTTTGATTATTTTGGTGTGGGTATTTCTAGCACTTTTCACTTTCTTCATCACTTCAACAAGCTTTTTTGTTATATTTTATTACAAAGTCAGTCCATCACGTTATGAATTCTACTATATCAGTTCACTATCATATTGCATTTATCCAGTAGCTGGATATTTGGCAGACATCAAGTTTGGTCGTTATAAAACAGTAATAAGAAGCTTATATTTAAGTATATTATTCTTACTAATATTTTCTCTCCTGGTATTAGTCCTACTTTTTGCACCTACAGGGAATAAACTAGCAACATATTCTCTAGTAATCAATATTAGTGTTGCTGGCCTCCTTCTACTTATGAGTTTCATTTCTGTAAATGCCAACTTCATTCAGTTTGGAATTGATCAGCTCCATGATTCTCCAGAGGGCCACCAAAGTTTGTTTATACATTGGTATATATGGATTTTTCAACTAGTTTCATCTTCAATACAAGTTGCAAGTACTTTATTACCCTACAATAAACTACAATACTTTATTGTTTCCTTCATTCCAGTCATAATATTACTGCTGCTGTCTGTAGTAGTTGCTAAAAGGAGGGAGAACTGGTTTCTTATCGATCATGCAAGACCTAATCCATATCGTTTGGTCTATAAATTGACAAAATTTGTTCACCGCCACAAAGTTCCCATACGGCGCAGTGCCTTTACATTTTGCGAAGATGATGTGCCCTCTGGGATGGATTTGGGCAAGACCAAATATGGTGGACCATTTTCAACAGAGGAAGTCGAAGACGTCAAGGTCTTTTATGGCATATTAAAAGTTTTGATAGCATTGGGTCCTGTAACGGCATTGATAACTATGAACGATCAATCTTACTTTATTGACCTCCGAGTGAATGAAATAATCCGTTTACTTTATAATACTATTTCAGGGTTACTAATTGTCATATTAATTCCTTTGTATATCTGGTTAATTCGTCCTTTTGTTTACTACTATCTTCCCAGCATGCTGAAACGCATTGGATTTGGGATTATTGTCATGGCTTTAGCTATGCTGTGCACTGCTTTGATTCTTGAGACTGCTTCTAATCTTAAATTTGCAGATATTAATTGCGACTACACAAGTATAGATATTACATTAAATTTTTCTGTAGATAATGACATCTCAGTTTATTATGTCAATATTATTCCAAAGTGCTTATATTCTCTGTCAATTCTTCTATTTCAAATAGCATATTATGAGTTTATCTGTTCTCAGAGTCCAAATTCAATGAAAGGATTTCTTATAGGTCTTTCATTTGCAATCAATGGAGCATTCCAAGTACTTTTTAGCATTTTGCTTACTATAATTTCGCATATTCAACTCAGTACTCCACATCTCAGCTGTGGACTGGTTTATTACCTCATTTGCATCAGTCTCGCTGCAGCCAGTCTTCTCCTGTATGTGTATTTTGCCAGAAAATATCAGCCTAGGAAAAGAGATGAAATATGTCCAGTGTATCGTTATGCTGAGGAGTACTACTCTAAGGAGGATATGAACAATAAAGAATAACTGAAAACTGCTTGAATAGACTCGCATTTCAGTAGTTTCATGTTTGAGTGTATTAGGTGAGTGTTGTGATAGTTATACAATTTGTACTATACTCTAATTGCAATAGCCAACAGTAGTATGGAACTTTCGTTGAAGTTTTCATAATCATATGTAGTCCTGCAGAACAGGCTAGTATTTTCTAATTTGTGTTACCCTTTTATTCATTTTTGCTCTAAAATTAATAGAATTTAATACTTGTATAAAATAAAATATCACTTAACTACCAGGGTAATATAATTGTTATAGTGCCACTTGCATCAATAGAGTGATAATCAATCCAATTAGTAGTGCACTTCTATTCTTTGGCAATTATACAAGTTCCATATTCTGCCATTAGTAGTAATGCGTTTTTATTCGTTAATCAGTTATTAGGTATTAAATACAGAAATTAAATTATTGCCTATTATCTCGCAATTACTCATTTATTCATAAACTTCACAAAGTAATTACTATTATCTATATAAAAATACGCTTGTGTGTCAGCAAAGACGACCACTGATGGGGTACATATTCATGAATTATTCATGAGCTTAAGCAGTTTGGTAAAGCATCGTCATTGTTGGTATGAGTAAAGTGTTGTCACATTTATGAGAAAGTGGTAACTGTAACAAAAAAAAGTGGGTGGAATAGACAATGAAAGGCAAAAAGGCGATTAATTGTAACTAAAAAGCAGGTGGAATTGATGAGTAAAGCAGTGCAATCTTCAAAATGGAAGGCAACAGTACAAAAATAAGTATGAAAAAGAAGGTAAAAGTTTCGCAAAGCCCAAGTCCACAATCCTGATAGAAGGAGAGTGGGCTTCAGAAACCGGAGAGGCAGACAAAGGACAATAACTTGAGAAGAAAGAGAGATGAAGAAAGGAATTGAGGGGGATAAGAACAGCTGAGATAGTACAGAAAAAAGAGAACAGGAGAAGGAAACTGATGTAACCTTAACCAAAGAGAATGATAACAATGAGTAAAAAATAACTTCTGCTACTGCATTCTTACTTTGCAAAACATTAAGCGCCACTGTGTGGGCGGTGGTGCACTGAGTGGATATAAAGCTTCAACTTGCAGATGACTTGGCAGAAGCAGGGACCACTTGGGAAAGTGTGAAGAGAGCTGCAACAATATTATGATCTAAGACCATTGATGGTGTGTGATGGAGTTGGGGTCCATTGTTGAAGCCAGGTGTGGTATAGTAAAGGAAGTAGGAGAGATGATAGCTAAGGTGAGGAAGGCAATTGGTGCATTGGGATGCTAGTTTTATGAGACAGTAACCTATCATTGAAAATTAAGACGATGGTGTAGTGGTCCATGGTTCTTGGTGTGTTGCTATATGGATCAGAGACATGGGCTACCAGGAGAGACTTTCAGGCCACAACAGGTGTCTCAAGGAAAACTTAGGCTTTACTGCACAACAACAGAGGACAGAGAACCTCAGTGATGTACAAATAGCTAAGCAGTTTGGGATGGAGGAGAGCATAGAAGACCTGATTACAGCAAGATGATTTGGGCATGTTGTGCAGATGGAGAGAATTTCTAAGAAGCTGAGCTGTATTTTTAGGCTGGTTGCCTAAAATAAGGCCTACTCATGGGACTAAAGTGGATAAGGTGAGAAAGGATTTCAGAAAGAGGAGAAGTAGTGGCATGCAACAGCACACAATAGGGGGAGGGGGGGCTGGAGGAGTAAGTGCTCAGCGGGGCTGGAGGATGCCATGGAGAAAAGGCTGGAGGAGGATGAGCCCAAGAAACTAGAAAAGATACTGCTCAACCATATGTAAATATACCCCTAAAGTGAGAGACCTGTCAGCGGTCATTTCAGTGGAGACAGGACAATACCAGACACAAATATAATATTACATGTTCCAAAGCCAAGTGATGACTATAGGTCATTATGAAACCGCGTGAAGGGTAACCACTTCTGTTAAATCTGTGTGTCTACTGAAGAGCATTACCTTGCTGGGTGCCCCCCCCCCCCCTATCCAGTCAAGTTCAAGTGTGTGTGTGCAGGGCCAATTATAACTCCAAGCCTTTAGACAGACATTTTGTCAGGCCACAACTTATTTGATCTGACAATGATCTCCAATGGTCGGACATACGTATTTAATGTATTTATTTTAATTTTTTTTGTAGTAAAAGCAAATTTATTTTGGAAAAACTCTGATGGTTCACCAAAAAGATAATATGATACAAAAAAAAAAAAGAAAAAAGAAAAAAAAAAGGAAATGCAGGGTTACTTTAATGTTGTAGTGGTTATGTTAACAAGGAACCTTTTATGATACACAAAAAAAAATTCACCAAAAAAAAAAGATACTCAGAGTTAATTGCAAAGTTATAATGGTATGTCAAAACACTCATCCCAGTCGTCAAGGATAAGCGTTTCTCTCTCTCTCTCTTCATTATCTGCAGGAAAATCGGACCACTCAAGTCGCCCTTTGATGTTCTCTTCCAATGTATGTAAATCTGCAAGTGCATCAGCTTTACACCCGCTAAGAAAAGTTTCAAAGTTTGGTGTCACAGGAACACCTTGGTATTCATTGTGGTCATCGATCCTGGTCTGCACCAACTGAAAGGAGGGCCATTCCTTGGGATCCGTGTCAGACATGTACTTCAGTGACTTTATTGTTTTAAGTATGCTTTGGATACTATACACAATGTCAATACTATCGTACTGAAGGGTCAAACTAAGAATTGATGCCGGCTTAAGAACTTCAATAAACAATGCTGTGCTTATCAACACCTTAGGCTCTTTCCATTTCCTAAGGTAACCTTTCAATTTGGCCTGATCATCAGGTTTGACGGTATTATCACTAGCCAATGAAGTTAGGTGGGCTATGTAAACACCATAGCGATCTAACAATCGCTGAAGAGCTTTTCGCTTGTGGGAAATCCACCGTGTGCCCTGGCTCCTAACAGGACGATTCCCACCCTTAGGAAGTTCAAACACCTCCTTAAGGCTCTCTGTAATGCTGTCTAGTTCCCAACACTTCTTGGGAGAATTCTCATAAAGATAATATAACCGTAATAGCATTTCTTGAATTAATTTATATTCGAAGCAGAGATAGAATTAAGGAAAGATTGTCGCAGGCTTTTAGCTATATATGTAGTAAATACTTTAGCTGAGTCAGGAGTATTATAAGCAGTACCTAAATCAGCCCCTAGATGAGCTTGAAGTTCCAGCAGTGGTGGATATTTAGCGAAAGGTAAGCTTTGTTTAGCCATCATATAACATTATGTTGTGTTAATACTGAATTTCTATTTCAGTTGGTCTGTCATTTTACACAAACAGACCAGCAGTTTAGGAAACTGCAGATACAATGCCAGTTAACAACATGTCTGTTTTACGTAGAATATTATTATAAACCACAGATATGATGAATAAACAACATATAACTGTTGTGTGTATAGAACATTATAAACTACAGATATGACGACTAAACAACATATAACTGTTGTGTGTATAGAACATTATAAACTACAGATATGATGACTAAACAACATATGGCTGATGAATGTAGTATTGTGAATAACTCATTGTTTACAGTCAACCATACCAGAGTGAGGCTGAGACCATCTGCTGCCCAGGGCTCAGACTACATCAATGCCAGTTTTGTTGAGGTATACCATAATGTTTACATAAGTACAGTGATTCTTTAACCTTTTTGTGCTTATGATCCTTACCTGTTATGAAGTGATACTTTACCTGTTATAGGTGATACCTTACCTGTTATAGGTGATACTTTACCATATGCTGAAATTATAGTAAAAAATTGCATTAAATTATCGTAGTGAATTTAGCATTGAGAAACATGTTTCTTATCAGGGTTATCGTCAGAAAGGAGCGTATATTGCTACGCAAGGACCACTCTCCCATACTGTCAATGACTTCTGGAGGATGATCTGGGAACAAGAGTGTCGCTGTATTGTCATGCTCTGTAAAACAGAAGAAAATGGAAAGGTAATTTTTAGCTGATTGTTGTACTTACATACTGTGGCTTTGACATGTTTCTGTTGTTGGCTATCACTGTTTTTCTCAGTAGGCAAATAATATAGCTACTTATTGTAGGGTTGGTTTAAATCAACCCTACAACAAGTAGCTACATTTTATATTTTTTATTATATTTTTATTTGTGTTTTTTGTTTTTCGGATATATTATCAGCTAGTAGCCTCCATTATATATTGAACTTTAGCTTCAGCAGATTCTTTGATCCAGGAGTTGGAGAAATTTCTTAACGAGCACAGACGAGCCTCATATTTTCTGCAGACCTCACAATATAACATTTTGACGTGTAGCTTATCCCTGCTTAGAACACAACGCAGCCAGGACAAAGTCTGATGTTGCCTTTCGTGTTCCCTCTGCCGCTTATCAAATGTAGCCTTCATAAATTTCTGTCGCTTGTTGGAAGAGCTGCCCAAGGAAGAAATAGAGCTACCGTCGGAGGAATCCGTTGCAGAGGTAAAAGCCAGTGCAGCAGACCATTTTCTAGCAGCCATTTTTTTGTTTGCTAACCTCAGCTGGTACCGCGTGGCATGCGTTTATATTAGTGTTGCACCGATAGACTTATTTACAGACTTATTTACCGATTTACCGATATTCCCCTCTAAATATTGCCGATACAGAAGCAGATACCGGTATTTCCTTTATAATTGCAACACTAGTTTATATTATGCTGCTTCAGCAATTACTTTTGTGCGCGTTCTTTCAGTTGTGAACTGGACCTACTTCTGGTGCTGCTGCTGTGAATTATGGTCTACCATTGTGGGAGACCATTCATCAAGTTAGGTGGACAACAGGCGTATATGCTAGGACTTTTGTCCGTTGACCGACTGCAATAACTGGCCCTGGTGTGTGTGTGTTTGTGTGTGTTTGTGCGTGTTTGTGTGTGTTTGTGCGTGCATGTGTGTGTGTGATAGGCTTTGGGAAAAGGTGAAAACCAACTTCTAGCTTATTTACTATTCAAGGCCATTTGTTCTAAAAATGATTGGAAAGGCTGAATTACTTATTTTGACAAAACATGTTTTTAAAAAATTATTTTCTGTTTGAGAGGCTGCTTGGACTACTTGCCAACTGAATCCAGTGTTCTAGCCTTGCCTAAAGGCAATTCAATACTTTGAACTAACAACTTATTCAGATAGCTGCAGGCCTATAGAAAATGTATTTAAGCAAACAGGCATTTTCTTAGGGTAGTATTTATTATATATAGTACTTATTACATGAGTCAGAGTGTGATATGGCGAAATATTTCAAGAGCAGGCCAATTTATTTTCATGAGCCAGAGGGAGTGAAATATCTTGCTGTATCATTCTGAAGAGTGTAATAAGTGGTTTTTTCTACCCTAGATATCTTCACTACTGTAGTTTGTACTAGGACCTTAACTCACATGGTATCAAGTTGGCTGTAGGGGTTCCCCAACCCCCCAGCTGATATTTTAGTAGCTGCTCTAACCCTGGTTGGGTAGGCTACACTTGGAAGGTAGCTGTAAAAAAACAGGAAAAGTGGTGGACTTGGCTGTTTGCTATAACTACAAGGGTAATGAACTTGTGAAATGACAAGCGTGAAATATGTCACCTACCTAAAATATCATTGTGAAGATATCTAGGGTACCTGCGAAATAGGCCATGGTTGCTAGGGCATGCTAAACTCATTTCTGCTTTCCCACGAGTTATTTTATTTCGGCAGGTCAGCAAGTACTACTAGGAGAAATCACCTACCAATAATAAAGACTAGAAGTCCATTGCATTTCAATAAATAGCCCCGCTACTGCTGACATTTAGAAGCTGATTTTTTGTATATCATTTCTTAACCTTGGATGTTGCCATGATATTGATTAAAAAAAATATTTCTACCTTAGTTTTCTATTTATTGACCTTACCGCATGAACTGTGGTAAATTATTGCTGTAAAATTTCGTACATAAAAATATCTATATATAGGGTCAACCCCTTTTGGCCCTAGGCCTTGGCAAACTTTAAACCATTGCCGTTCGTCCTTTCCTGAGCAGTTCAGCTAGACATTTAGGAGAAATTAACTTTATAAAGTACTCATCATGTGCTACTTTCTGTTTCTACATAACTTAAACCTTTTGATAACAGAGATAGAATAGATATACCACCAATAACCTCTTAGGCAAGAAGTTGAAACACTGGGCTAAGTATTAATTAACATAATTGGTGGCTTAGAACGAGGAAAATTTGCTATTATTATAATTATTTCAATTGAGAATGACTGAATCATTGTAGGAATACATTCAGATATACTACTGTTGGTTATTGTAATTAGAGTATAGTACAAATTGTATAGCTAACACAACACTCGTCTAATACACTCGAACACAAAACTATATAGTCCAACATTCAAGTCTATTTAAGCAGTTTTCAGTTACTCTTTATTGTTCATATCCTCCTTAGAGTAGTACTCCTCAGCATAGCGATACACTGGACATATTTCATCTCTTTTCCTAGGCTGATATTTTCCAGCAAAATACAAATACATGAGAAGACTGGCTGCAGCGAGACTGATGCAAACGAGATAATAAATCAGTCCACAGCTGAGATGCAGGTTATTAATTTGTAAAACAACGAACATTAAAACGTAAAAAAATGTTAGAAATGCTCCCTTGATTGCAAATGAAAGACCTATAAGAAATCCTTTCATTGAATTTGGACTCTGAGAACAGATGAACTCATAATATGCAATTTGAAATAGAAGAATTGACAGAGAATACAAGCACTTAGGAAAAAAAGTGGCGTAATATTGAAAAGCTGAGGTGCCATTATCTATAGAAAAATTGGATGTAATTACAATTTTTGTATAGGTACAATTTATATCAGCATGTTTAAGATTAAATGCAGTCTCGAAAATCAAAGCAGTAGATACCATAGCTAATATCAAGACAAATATTCCTAAGCCAATGCGTTTGAGCATTGTTGGAAGATAGTAGTGAACAAAAGGGCGGATTAGCACGATGTAGCAAGGTATTATAACAACAACTATTAACCCTGATACTATGCCATTAAGAACATTGACAGCTTCACTCATTGGGAGGTCAATAAAGTATGATTGCACACCTATAATATCTATCAATGCTGTTGCAGGACCCAACACTACCAAAAATTTTAATATGCCATAGAAGACCTTGACATCTTCGACTTCCTCTGTTGAAAATGGTCCACCATATTTAGTCTTGCCCAAATCCAGCCCTGAGGGCACATCATCTTCGCAAAATGTAAAGGCACTGCGACGTATGGGAACTTTGTGGTGGTGAACAAATTTTGTCAATTTATAGACCAAACGATATGGATTAGGTCTTGCATGATCGATAAGAAACCAGTTCTCCCTCCTTTTAGCAACTACTACAGACAGCAGCAGTAATATCATGACTGGAATGAATGAAAAAATAAAGTATTGTAGTTCAATGTAGGGTAATAAAATATTTGTAACTTGAATTGAAGATGAATTTAGTTGAAAAATCCATATATACCAATGTATAAACAAACTTTGGTGGCCCTCTGGAGAATCATGGAGCTGATCCATTCCAAACTGAATGAAGTTAGCATTAAGAGAAACTAAGCATATAAATAAAAGTGTAACAGCAACACTAATAGTGATTACTAACAAATACATTACTAGTTTATTCCCTGTAGGTGTGAAAAGCAGGAGTATTATTAGGAGAGAAGATATTAGTAGGAATAATATATATAAATATAAGCTTCTTACTACTGTTTTATAACGACCGAACTTGATGTCTGCCACATATCCAGCGAATGGATAGATGCAATATGATAGTGAACTTACATAGAAGTAGATTTCATACCTTGATGGACCGACTTTGTAATAAAATATGATAAAAAAACTTTCTGTAGTGAGAAAGTAAGAGAAAAGTGTTAAAAATACCCACAACAAAATAATCAAAGCTGCTTTAGAAGACACACATTTGTGTGATCTCTGATATCTTCTTTTGTGAAGACCCCAAAAATTGTAGCATGATGTAGTCATTGATATTGGTGAAGGCTGTCTACAGCTGTCCTCCAGTGATGAGTAGTTCGACATGATGACCCACACAACACAGACTGTAAAACTTGCTAGCAATATCCTTTGGCAAAAAATAATTGTTAATGCAAGTACTATTCTTAGCATAATCCAAAGGCTTTAAGTAATGTAGAAACAGGAAGTACTATGCGAGTAAATTCTAATTTCATACTTCCCCTTTGAATTTTTTCCGACATCAGTGAGAAACAAAAATAAGTATGATATAAATAGCAAATTTTCTCGTTCTAACATCCAATATTGTTAATTAAAACTTAACCCGATGTTTTGACTTTTTGCCAATGTCCTCTTCAAGGGTCAACTAGACAAGAGGACTTCTGCAAGAAGTAGAAACATCGAGTTAAGTTTTAATTAATATCGGCTGTTAGAAAGAGAAAATTTGCTATTATTATATTTATTTCAGTCGAGAATGACTGAATCATGCATGACATTATGTGCATATGTGTGTATATGTAATTAATGGGTAGGTGGGTTGTAGATAAGTAGATATATTAATATGAAAGGAAGCATGAAACACGAATAGAGCACTATAGAATTGCAGTGCAGCATTACATAGATTATATTGGAACTGTAGTACAATGCAATTTTGAAATCATGTTGACTCCTCACTTCTCTCCATCTTTAGTCTATGGATAATAATACAACCATTGTGTTTTAGCTTTCAGTTGACAATTTGAAATATTGGGCTCTATTGGTCTGCAATAACTTTCAACATGCATTGTTCTTGACAAAAGCTAGTTGTTGCAAGTTCGTATAACTCAATGGTGGATTTGATGCCCACCTGACTAGACCAAAATCTTCAGAACTTCACATCAGTGACTCAGAAACATCGTGATACCTTTTTAATGTGCATTTTTAAAAGCTTCAGTTAGGTGCATAAATTATATTAAATATACCATTTCACCACACAAAATGTGCCCTCCCCCCATATCGATTATTAGTAAAGAAGGAACCTAATAAGTACACCTGGAAATAACTTATCACACTGAAAATAATTAATATTCGTACTGTTTTGTCCTACATTTCCATAATAGTTTAGCTTTGTCTTACAGCTGTTGTATGACTACTTAAGTAATGAATTGGCATGTCAATTTATCACTCTACTTTCTACCAAGTTAGAAGTACGAGGTGAAAATCTGTAGAGATGGGAAGTAATGGATACCATGCAGATAAAGTATCCCACAGGAATCAATGACACTTGTTTCAGGCATGCCTTCTTACTCTTGTGAGATCCAGCTATGTTTGAAACCCCAATTATATAAACAGTGGTTACCAATTATACAACAGCTCTAAGACTAAACTAAACTATTACGGAAATATAGGACAAAACAGTTCTCAGAGAACTCCCACATTTAATAGTGTGTTGGCAAGAATTTTTTTCATACACAGTGATAGAAATTCAGAAAATTTTATCCTTTCAGTAGGTCTTCCTGGGGTTGATAACTTGTCTGATTACTGAGGAATATTTAAAATCTACACTGACATAGATGAAATAACCACTGAGACAGATGATAGTGACAGATTACCTGGCTGAAAACAATACTGCAGTGAATAAGTGAGTTTAGAGCACTTTATCAATTTTAAATTAAATTATTACCACAGCTTATTATCTCGCAATTACTCATTTATTCATACACTTTACAAAGTAGTTACTATTAGTATGAGTAAAAGCACAGGTAACCGTACTATTTGGGATTAATAGTATAAGTAACGTGATAGAAATAGTATGAGGCGAAGCTGATTGATATTTCAATTGCTTTACGAGTGCTATTGATCCATAATAGCATAGGTTACCCGTGCTATCACTCGCTAATAGCAGGTTAGCTTTTTAAGAATCATTTACAATTGTAGCTATACTGTATCGTTAATATCTTTCACTTATTATCTCCGTATTTCAGGATTAGCTCCCTCTGGAACTTCGTTGTCAACCTATGGCTCTTTCAAAAGTGTTGAAATACATTCCATCTAAATATGGTTAGAGCTTCTGTGGTAAAGAATGACACTGTCTCCAACTAAAAACTACTCAACTGTACATTTCCAAGGTTGATGCTGCACACTGCACACTTACCTGTACTATTTTACTTAGCTACTGTGGTATTTCACTTAGTTTCCACTTGGTTACTGTGTTATTTCACTTTGTTACATGCTATTTCACTTTCCCTGTGTAATTTCAATTGAACAGAGATTTTCCCCATACATTTTAAATGGGCAATTATGCACTGTACTATTATACATGTAATTATCAAATGAGCGAAGAGAGCGAGATACTATTAGTGGTGGATAATGCAAAATCGGGTGATGTATAAGATGCTGCTTGGACTATTTGCCAACTGAATCTAGTGTTCTAGCCTTGCCCACAGGCGATTAAAGGATACAGATTACCATAAGTTAAAAAAAAGAAGAAATGAACGAAAAGTTCAATACTTTGGCTAATCACTTATTCTAATAGCCGTAGGCCAATATAAATGTATTCAAACAAATGGGGAATTTGCTTAGAGTAGTATTATATTTTACCTTATCATGTGTTGTTGGTATTTACATCGAGTTCTTTATAAGGGCGCAGTCATATTCTTTGAGTGCGAAAACCTGCAGAATAAGCCATGGTCGCTAGGGCATGATAAACTCACTTCTGCTTCTCCCCGAGTTATTTATTTATTTCTGCAGGTCAGCAAGTACTACTAGGAGAAACCACTACCAAGAATAAAGACTGGAAGTAGATATGGCATTTTGGTAAATAGTCCCGTCACCATTTTGGACTTAACTGCAGTACTGCACAGCTACTGCTGAAGTTTAGAAGCCGATTTTTTGTATTATATCATTTTCTTACCCTTGCGTGTATGGACAATGAGTTTTCTTGAATTCTATCTTAGTTTTCTATTTACTCACCGTACTGCGTGAACTATTGTCAATTATTCCTATAAATTTCCGTATATTAAAAATATCTCATCATTATAAAGGGTCTAACCCCTTGTGGCCCTAGGCCTTGGCAAACTTTGAACCATTGCCATTCATCCATTCCAGAGCAGTACACAAGAGTAGATTCTGGATCCATTACTTTTGTGTGCAGAGGATTTTTTACTCTAAGTTGACTTCGCCCTGTCTTCATCGTACACGCACAATGGTAAGTGAGACACAGCTGCATTTTAGGGGTACTAATTTGTTGCAAAGTGTGGTGTGATGTTGTGGTAGATAATGCGCGAATCTTCAGCTGGAGTGCACTACTAAAGGTGCCCAGGCGTTGCTGTGCGACGGCATTCCTAAGTTACTTTCCCAGGAATCCCACATATAGGCTACCCCAGAGCATTTACACATCATAAGCTTTGTGGAAAAACAACAACAACAACAACAAACATAAAATTAACCAAAAATAAAAAGGAAGTACTTGAAGACGATGCTACATATGCTCCTCTGACACCTGATGTAAATTCTGAAGGTGTAAGTCATAACTGGTGCGTTTCAAGCTTCCATCATTGAGTTGTGAGTGGAATCATTTATTAGTGACACTCAATGCTACTCGTATGCCACTACAATATCTGAAATATGGCCTCTGGATAGATGAAAAACAAAATACAGGTACACAGAAAATTGCAAAACTGTTAAACTTATCGTCTCTTGTTTGACTGGAAATAAAGATATTAAAAATATAAGTTGACCACCTAAAGTATGAACTGTCAGCACAACAGAACAATGCATGTTGAAAGTTACTACAAATCATAACCAAAACACTTTAAATTAGTCAACTGAATACTTATTTGTCTACCTATCTACATATCTACCCATTTACCTACACACCCTTCACTTGCCTATTATGGTTTCTATTTTCTACTCATCTATCAATGACACACACACACATACACACACACATAATTGCATCATCTCTATATTGTCTCTCTCTAGGCCACCAGTTTGTTCAGCTAGAAATTTAAGGGAAATTCCACTTTAGAATGTACTCATCATGTGCTACTTTCTGTTTCTGTTTCTACATAACTTAAACCTTTCGGTGTACAGAGTTAGAATAGGTATACCACTAATAGCCTCTTCAGCAAGAAGTTGAAACATTGGGCTACGTTTTAATTAACTTTATTGGCTATTTAGAACTAGAAAATTTGCTATTATTATTATTATTATTATTTCAGCCAAGAATGACTGAATCATTGAAAGAATATATTAAAATATAATACTGTTGGTTATTGTAATTAGAGTATAGTACAAATTGTATATGGCAACTCAGCTTTTCACTATTATGCCATTTTTGTTCCTAAGTGCTTGTATTCTCTATCAGCATATTATGAGTTCATCTGTTCTCAGAGTCCAAATTCAATGAAAGGATTTCTTATAGGTCTTTCATTTGCAATCAAGGGAGCATTTCAAACATGTTTTAAATTTTAAATGTCCATTTTTTCCCAAATTTTCCAAATTAATATTCCACATCTCAGCTGTGGACTGGTTTATTACCTCATTTGTATCAGTAGAGTTATGCATTGAAGCATATATATATACACCGGTGAGTGTTTCTGCCAGCTTATTTGTTTAGTAAATGTACCATTTTCATTGTTCAAGTTATATTGATCAATGATACCTGATTAGGATAGCCAATGAATATTCTTTTGGTCTGAGATTATAATTATAGCTATTCAGTGTATAGTAGTGCTGAGGGTTCGCACCTTTGGTGCTTTATTTTTTAAACCATTCACACTGTAGTTACACATTATTGTTCATTCACTATCTCTGTATTTCAGGATTGGCTTCCTCTAGAATTTTGTTTCCAACCTATGGCTCCTCCCAATCTGTTGAAAAACAACAACAACAACAATGTATAATATGAGTAGGACTTTGTGCCAAAGAATGACATAGTCTCCAACAGAAACTACTCGAACTGTACGTTTTCAAGGCTAGAGTTGCACGCATATGCACTTACCGATACTATTTCACTTAGTTACCGTGGTATTTCACTGAGTTTCCGCGCTATTCTCTTACATACGTGCTATTTCACTTTCCCATGTGATTTCAATGAGGTAACTACTGATTCTTTATGGGTGCTCAAAATTCAGGAATTAATATATACTAGCAAATAACCCGTCACACAGTGGAGCTTGACCTACTAACTTTTTTTTTTGCAAATTAAGGATGCACCAGCATAAGGTATTCTTATCCATTGTTGCTATCCTCTACAGAATTAGTGACATCAGTTTCTCTTTCCTGCTCTCTTTCTTTTTGAACTATCAGCTTCTTTCATCCCCATTCTTAAGCTTAGTTTCTCTTAATGCTAACTTTATTCAGTTAGGAATGGACCAGCTCCATGATTTCTCAAGAGGGCCATCAAAGTTTGTTTATACAAATTCTGAAGGTGTAAGTCATACCAGGTGTGCAAGCCTCCATCACTGAGTTGTGAGTGGAATTAGGGTTGGGCGATATTGGGTTATTCCCATCACGGTACGATATTAAAAAATTAATTGCGGTATGAGTAACTAACAACTATTTTTTTAAAGTGTATAGATAAGAGAATTGTCATTGTCAAAATAATGATAGAAAAAGTTTTTTTCCAGCAAGTATTTTAGTTATAAGTTGTTATTCAAGAAAACAAGCATGTTGACTTTTTCAGGGTTGAGGTTTCCTCTTAGGGAATTCACAATATGGCCACTTGAACTGAAAAGCCGCTCAGAAGGACAAATCAGAAGCCTGACTTCACTGTGAACCTTGGGGTGTTTGTTCTTTAGGTGCGATAGCAAGTTCGAAGTGTTCCCAGTAGCTGCCCTAACTTGCACGCCGCAAATTCGACAAACAAGATTGTCCTGTTGGCTGCCTCCACCATTATCATCCGCGATTAAACTGAAATACTTCTATACAGCCGATTTTGTACCGCATTTCTCGGTAAGTTGCTGTCCAGACGCCATCACTAAAAAACGGTACAATACAGCTGGAACTCTATGTGTTGCGCATGCGCAATTTATCGCGGTATTTCCCGCGTTACTCGGTATAATTTCTTTTATCGTACCGTGACTAAATACCGCGATACCGCCCAACCCTAAGTGGAATCATTTATTTGTGGAACTCAATTCTATTTGTATGCCACTAAAATATCTGAAATATTACCTTTCGATAGTTGAAAAACAAAATACACAGAAAATTGCAAAACTGTTAACCTAATAGTATTTTGCTTCATTGGAAATAATGATATTAAAAAATGAGCTGACCACCTAAAGTGTGAATTTTCAGCGCAACCCAACAATACATGTTGAAAGTTATTACAAATCATAACCAAAACACTTAAAATAGTCAACCGAAAACTTGTTTTTTCTCCTACAACCTAAAAATTCAGAGTATTTTGGCGAGTAAATACAGTAATGATTAAGAACTGCAATAGACCATATCTCTACAATGACCATGTAGGGCTCTGATCTACAACTACGTATAACAGTTTTTTGCTTCCATTAATATTAATGTTTATTTGTCTACCTATCTATATATATACCCATTTACCTACACACTTTTCACTTGCCTATTATGGTTTCTACTTTCTACTCATCCATCAGTGACACACACACACACACACACACACATACATACACACACACATACTTATTATCATTCTCTATTGTCTCTCTCAATGCCACCAGCTTGTTCAGCTCAAAATTTAAAGGAAATTCCACTTTAGAATGTACTCATCATGTGCTAATTTCTGTTTCTGTTTCTACATAACTTAAACCATTCAGTGTACCGAGTTAGAATAGATATACCAAACATTGGCCTAAGTTTAATTAACATATATTGGCTGTTTAGAACGAGAAAATTTGCTATTACATGTAATATTATTATATTATATTATTTCTGAATCATTGAAAGAATATATTAAAACATAATACTGTTGGTTATTGTAATTAGGGTATAGTACAAATTGTATAGCTAACACAACACTCGCCTAATACACTCGAACACAAAACTATATAGTCTAACATTCAAGTCTATTCAAGCAGTTTTCAGTTATTCTTTATTGTTCATATCCTCTTTAGAGTAGTACTCCTCAGCATAACGATACACTGGACATATTTCATCTCTTTTCCTAGGCTGATATTTTCTGGCAAAATACACATAAAGGAGAAGACTGGCTGCAGCAAGACTGATGCAAATGAGGTAATAAACCAGTCCACAGCTGAGATGTGGAATATTAATTTGGAATAAAATGGACATTAAAATTTTAAACAATGTTTTAAATGCTCCCTTGATTGCAAATGAAAGACCTATAAGAAATCCTTTCATTGAATTCGGACTCTGAGAACAGATGAACTCATAATATGCTATTTGAAATAGAAGAATTGACAGAGAATACAAGCACTTTGGAAAAAAAGTGGCATAATAGTGATAAGCTGTGTTGCCATTATCTATAGAAAAGTTTGATGTAATCAGTATTGTAGAATACTTACAACTTATATCAGCATGTTTAAGATTAAATTCAGTCTCGAAAATCAAAGCAGTAGATACCATAGCTAATGTCAAGACAAATATTCCCAAGCCAATGCGTTTGAGCATACTTGGAAGGTAGAAGTAAACAAAAGGACGGATTAGCCAGATGTATAAAGGTATTATAACAATAGCTAGTAACCCTGATACTACGTCATTAAGAACATTGGCAGCATCATTCATTTGGAGGTCATTAAAGTATGATTGATCTTCCATCATATATATCAATGTCATTACAGGACCCAACACAACCAAAAATTTTAATATGCCATAGAAGACCTTGACGTCTTCGACTTCCTCTGTTGAAAATGGTCCACCATATTTGGTCTTTCCCAAATCCAGCCCTGAGGGCACATCATCTTCGCAAAATGTAAAGGCACTGCGACGTATCGGAACTTTGTGGCGGTGAGCAAATTTTGTCAATTTATAAACCAAACGATATGGATTAGGTCTTGCATGATCGATAAGAAACCAGTTCTCCCTCCTTTTAGCAACTACTACAGACAGCAGCAGTAATATTATGACTGGAATGAATGAAACAATAGAGTATTGTAGTTTATCGACGCCTAATATATAAGTTGTAACTTGTATTGAAGATAAAGCTAGTTGAGAAATCCATATATACCAATGTATAAACAAACTTTGGTGGCCCTCTGGAGAATCATAGAGCTGGTCCATTCCAAACTGAATGAAGTTAGCATTAAGAGAAACTAAACTTATAAGTAAAAGCAGACCAGCAACAATAATAATGATTATTAGAGAATATGTTGCTAGTTTATTCCCTGTAGGTGCAAAAAGCAGGATTAATACTAGGAGAGAAAATATTAGTAAGAATAATATGCTTAAGTATAAGCTTCTTATTACTGTTTTATAACGACCAAACTTGACGTCTGCCAAATATCCAGCGACTGGATAGATGCAATATGACAGTGAATCCATATAGGAGAAGACTTCCAAACTTAATGGACTGACTTTGTTTAAAAATACAATATGAAAGCTTGCTGAAGTGAGTAAGAGAGACAAAAGTGTTAAAAATACCCACACCAAGATAACCATAGCTGCTTTGGAAGACACACATCTGTGTGCTCTCTGATATCTTCTTTTGTGAAGAGCCCAATAATTGTAGCATGATGTAGTCATTGATACTGGTGAAGGCTGTCTACAGCTGTCCTCCAGTGATGAGTAGTTGGACATGATGACCCACACAACACAGACTGTAAAACTTGCTAGCAATATCCTCTGGCAAAAAAATAATTGTTAATGCAAGTACTATTCTTAGTCCATAAGCAAAATGGTTTAAGTAAAGTAAAAGCAGGAAGTGCTATGTGAGTAAATTTGGTATTTCCTTATTGAATTTTTTCCTGACGTTAGTGTGAAATAAAGATATGACGACATTATGTGCATATATGTGGGTATGTGTAATTAGTGGGTAGATAAGTTGTAGATATGTAGATATATTAATAATAAAGGAAGAATGAAACACCAATAGAGCACTATATAATTGCAGTGTAGAGCATTACATAGATTATAGTGGATATGTAGTCCAATGAAATTTTCAAATCATGTTGTCCCTGAATCTTTAGTGTATGGGAAAAAAAACAACTATTGTGTTTAAGATTTTAATTGATAATTCCAAACATTGGGTTTTATTGATCTGGAATAACATTCAACATGCATTGTTGCTGACAAAAGTTAGTTGTGGCAAGTTCGTACAACTCAATGGTGGGTTTGATACACACCTGACCTAAACCTTCAGAATTTCACATCAGTGAGTCAGAAGCATTGTGGTACCTTTTCAGAGTGCATTTTTAAAGCTTTATGTGCAAAAATTATATTAAATATACCCTTTCACCAATATACCAAACGTGCACACCTCATCCTCATATATATAATATATATATATATATATATTTATTGCAGCTTTGATATTTTTACTTGAATATTTCCGCATCACGCGAGCGTTCTGTATTCTCCCATATTGTACGGTTTATATTGTACGCTACTTGTAGCGCGCGCGTAGTGAGTAAAATCAATGAAAATTGCATTGTAACCAGTTGAGAAAAATTTCAAAGAAGCAATAAATCACTTATCACACTCGTCGTACAATATGGGAATGATATTTTACTCTCACGCCACATTTTCACTCGCCTTTGGCTCGTGAAAATATTTTGCGTGCTCGTAAAATATTTTCCCATATTGTACTCTGACTCGTGCTATAAGTATTATATATACATTGGTGAGTTTTTCTGCCTGTTTACGTGTTTAGTATCTCTTACTGAGACATTGTTCATATGTACCATTTTCATTGTTTCAGCTATGATTAGAATAGCCAATAAATATTATTTTAGTCTGAGATTATAATAATAGTTATAGTAGCGCTGAGGATTTACACCTTTGGTTCTTCATTTTTTTTAATCATTTGCACTGTAGCTACACTGTATCGTCCACTCACTATCTCTGTATTTCATTACAAGTTTCCTTTGGAATTTTGTTTCTAACCTATGGCTCCTCTCCAATTAGAAACTAGAGCTGCACACATACACACTTACCTGTACTATTTTATTCAGCTACCGTGGTATTTCACTTAGTTTCCATAACATTTCTATCACTTACATGTTATTTCACTTTCCCCATGCGATTTCAATAGAAGAACAGACATTTTTCCCATACATTTTTGAATGGAACGTTATTAACAAGAAAACAATTGTTATTGCTTAAGTTGCTTATAATGCTGTTATGAGTGATTAAATTCTAACCATTCTATTGAATAATACAGGTAACTACTGATTATTTCTGGTTGCTCAAAAGTCGGGTGAATAAATATATACTAGCAATTACCCTGCCACAAAGTGGTGCTTGACCTACTAACTTTTTTTTTTGCAAATTAAGGATGCACCAGCATATGGTATTCTTATCCACTCTACTGGATTAGTTACATCAGTTTCTCTTTCCTGCTCTCTTTTTCCTGAACTATCTCAGCTTCTTCCATCCCCCCTCCTTTCCTTTCTTCACCTCTTTCTTCTTGAGTCATGGAGTCCCTTATCTTGCTTTTCTATCTCTCCTGCTTCTCATTCTCCCTGTCCATCTATCATGATTGGCTTTGGCTTTGTGAAACTTTTGTCTCCCCTTTTGAAACTTTCGCCTTCCCTTTTGAAATTTTCACTCTTTCCTCGCCGAATCCACCTGATTTGAACTGCAATAGTCATCGTTTCCTTAATTACCTTTAGGATTCCTTAAAGTTAATGAGGGTGCTTCCTTAAATCTAATGACGATGCCTTACCGAACTGTCTCGACTCATGAATTATTCATGAACACCCCCAATAGTTGTCGTTGTTGTCACTACCGACAGACAAGCATATTATTATAAATTTGTACCATGGTATGTACAAACCGTCCAATCAGATTGCTCAATTTGGGGTGAATATCAATTGCACTGTGAGAGAAGGTGGATATAAAGGTGTGCCATAACGCTGCCTCATATGGCACTTATTAATATGCTACAACGTACAACATAGCTAATAATGGTGGCATCATAACTGTCAATATCACCTGTTTTTTTATACTTTTTTAGGGAGTTCTTCGTTGACATCACATAATTAATAATAAATTGTTCTCTTATATCAACATTTTTTAATACACAATGATATCAATGATGTTTCGACAGTCTTACTGCTGTTCTCATCAGGTTACAAAAATTAGTGAATTTGAATTTAAAAATGCGCATACGGATAAATCACCGCTAGGTATTGGGTGAAGTTCGTGAAAGTTGCCAAGTGAAAATACTGATATGATGCGTGTATGAAAGCTTTCCGATGTTCAAATCATTAAATAAAAATAATTAAAATTAAGTAATTAATCAAATTAATGATTATGAAATAAGTATAGAAAATAGTGTATAAATAAATAATAAATGAAAGAAAATAAATAAATTTAAATAATGTTGTTGTTGTTTTTTATTATCAATATCAAAAGGCGACGATTCTTGTATATCTACCATTTTACAGGACTTAAAATTACTCATGCTGTAGCCCTTTCATGAATCCTAGCATTTGGCACCTTATTTGCAGCAAGTTCCACAGCTCCATTCCTCAAGTACGCGGAAGTCTTGGGACTGCTGAAATGATCTGATTGAGTGGCTTCGGTAACCCTAACTTACTGATAAACACGACCAGAATCGAAACTTCCCCCTGAGATCTGGTGGGCATAGAACTGGTACTATGTACTAATGCCACCAGACCCTTCCCAGCGTAGCGGTAGGTAAAGGGTCTGGCTACGCCAGACTAATTTGCTATCGTCGGGCCTGCAGCCCTTGGTTGTGTAAATCCCATCCGACTTCCACGTAGTGTAACCCATACATTATACTATATATACGCTGTAGTGTATTGTCTATATGCAATCAGTATCATAATTAAATTTTAATAAATATGAGTGTCAACAACTTAAATGAAAATAAAACTATTACATACTTTGTTCAGAAAGTAGTAAAAATGTGATTTCATAGGAAGATATATTTTATAGCAAATTATTTATTATGTTATTATGATACTTACTATTCTTGCATTTACTCTTGCTTCATGCTTAAAATTAAAAATAGCTACCACCTTTTCTTGACAGCTCTTATATTTAATACTATGAGCACGATAAAACAACCACCACAACCATTATCGCCTACCTAACAAAAAACCAACAACAACAACAACAACAACAAAACAAAACAAAAAATACAAAGAAACAACCAGAACAACAACAAGAAGCAATAAAAAAACAACAACTACAAAACAAGGAACAAAAACGAAACAAAACGTCAACAACTGGTAAAGGGTTTCCTAGTAAGACATTATATTGGATTATTTCCAACTACTTTAGTGATACTACTTACTTCAAGGAGATCAAGAGAATAAACTGGGAGTTGTCAGCATTAAATTTAGAAGCTAAGATGTGGCCTTCACTGTGCGATGTGCTGCCATCAATTCTGCTGTACATGTAGCCCTCAGACACAATGCCATTCTCAATGACATTCAATAGCTAATGAGCACAACATAAAGTGTTTGTTATGATAACCAGAACCTGAAGAGTCTCAGTGGGTGTGTCATAAAGTGTAGTCATAGTGAATGAGCTAGACAGCCTAGTGAACACAACTCCATTAATTAATGTAAGTGATGTGGTATGATGCCTACGTCTGCACAATGTACTTTACCTTGAAAGTAAAAAAAAACAAAAACAAAAAACCAGGGGTGTGTATATAGATAAGTATTTGTGTATGTAGTAAAAGATTGTTAGTGACACATTTAGACATGTGATTAGGTTATGATTAGGTTTTGCAGAGAAGACCTTAGCTAAAAATAGCATGTGGACGTGATCTGTTCCTGTACAAATTTCAAGTTTAATGAACATTGGTGTGCAGTCATATGGTCCATTCCATGGCATGCCTAGTTCACTTTGTTCAATCCCAATTAACACACTAAAACTGTCCTTTAGATTATTTCTTATAATAGTAAAAAAAATAAAATAAAAAAATAAATAAAATAATAATAATAATAATAATAATAATAATAAATAAATCAACATACCATATTAGAATCAGAGCAAATAACTGCTCTAGATCTACTATGCTTGAAGTTTTTCAACATGCTGTGAAGAATCTATACAGTTACACATAACCAAACAGAACACACGTGGCATACACAATGCATACAATCTAATTAACATTTTGGAAATTACAAGTAGGCACACAACACATAAACTGAACAATGCTTGATTACTAGGCACATCCAATAAATCTGCAGTAATACTATTATTAGCATATCTACTTAGGGTTACTTTCAATTAATTTGACAATGGTAGTTGCTGTGTGGGTGTAATAATTACACATGACCTTTTCATCTAAATCATTCTATCTTATCACACTATTCATGAGCAAATGAATAAATAATTATATTCATAGCACCGAGCAACATTAAAATGGGGTGGATATTGTAAGAAAATAGCAATGTAATTTTTGAGAAAACAATAAATGAAATAAAAACAATACTATAAAAATTCAAAATATCAAGAAAGTTGTAATTAAGGGAATACTGGCTGTATATATCAAGAGCAAAAGTACTAAACTCCATACACCCTCCAGCTCAGATTGAATCATTAATTCAATTGCACAATAAACTCCAATCAAATTAACTACTTCATTCACACGATGTAATGTTCCAGCTTACTTTCATTTTGCCGCAATACTGAGAGTCCGACAGAGTCAAGAAGGCAGCTTGCTTTGACAGGCAGAAAAATTGAGGATGTTGTGACAGGATGTCATCCATTACTGCTACAGCCTTCGCAAAAAATATAAAATAAACAAACAAACAAACAAACAAAAACAAACAAAACAACAACAACAAAGTACAACTTCATTTCTTGAGCAACTATACCATAATAGTAGTCCAATCAACATTGTAAACAAAAGGAATCACATCGTATAGGTTCATTGTTACAAATTTTTAACTTGAATGAGTAGATTTCCTTAACATTCATAGCACAGTTTGGTTGTTACAATGTTTCGGTCCATGAACCTTCTTCAGCTAAAAAAGTCTGTTTGAAATTGCTATGTGGTGCATTCTAATTTCCCAGTTACAGTTTTATTTTCTTACTTCACTATTAACAAAGGTACCAGATTTAGCTAATTCACGTCACATACCGTGTCTTTGTGAACACCCGATGACTTTGTGGGAGGTATCAAAAGGCCAAGATGGTTGACACATTTAGTAAGTAGAGTTGTGAAGGAATAGCCTAACTTTTGCCACGATTCTCCCTCACCATTCACCTGCAACAATATTAGAAATGCTTACTATAATCCATGTAATCATTAGATATGTTTATTCAGCAGAGTCCTAGATAGGGGGAGTGGTCTTAGTCCATACGGAAGAAATGGGTGTGGTTATATGTGGACGTATAGACTGCACACTATATAACAGCAGCCAAACAAATTGTGAAACTACCTTAATTAGGAATTAGAGGACTTAACATTTTCAAGTGAAGGGCTACCAGCTGGCACAAGAATCAACACTTACTCTAATTATCTAAACAAAAATGAAAATAATTAGATGGGGACAATTTTCATCATGCACATTGTCAATGATTCACATCCAATGTATTTTTCAATATACTAATTTCATAATCACTTGAAGTAGGTCAGGTCATGGTTCATCTGAACTTGTCACTTACTTTAAAGCAACAGTCTCCCTTTTTCTCACCACTATGACAGTCACAAAGTTCATGGGACTGGAGAACAAAGTGTGCATCTGCAGTGTCCAATAGTTCTTGGTAGATGAGCTCTTGTAAATAGCTCAGAGGACAGAAAATCACATACTCATCTAAAATACATACCAATGAAAATAATGTACATACAAAAATATATAGTTCTTGTTCACCTATACTAGCAACTTGGGGGTATAGCTCAGTGGTAGAGCATTCGACTGCAGATCGAGAGGTCCCTGGTTCAAATCCGGGTGCCCCCTTTTTGCCACATTTTTTTTTTTACAATTTTTTTCCTTTTTTTTTTTTCCCTTCTTCAATTTCTCCCCCCCATTTCCCCCCCCCTTATCTTTCCCTCTCCCCCTTTCTTCTTTCCTTTCCTATTCCCACCTTTCCTTTCCCCCTTTCTTTCCACTCTCTCCTTTCCCCCTTTCTTTCCACTCTCTCCTTTCCCC
>WLWD01003176.1_pt1 | contig 57192 bp, 29 predicted proteins | sample 6712731 | NCBI WGS metagenome assembly WLWD01 (sample SAMN12718690, study PRJNA576275) | sponge metagenome | isolation source: marine sponge | host: Mycale hentscheli | place: New Zealand: South Island, Marlborough, Capsize Point | collected 2014-11-01 | reverse complement strand
GAAGAAAATGAAAACAAAATAGCATTTCTAGATGTACAGATTGAAAGAAAAAATAACAAATTTATCACCTCAATCTTCAGAAAGAAGACTCATACAGACAAATACTTAAACTATAAATCAAACCACCATCCAAGAATTTTGTCTGGAGTTGTCAAGTGCTTAACAGATCGAGCAAAGAAATTATGCCACCCATCTGAAATTGAACAGGAGCTGAAACATTTAAAAGAAGTCTTCCTAACAAATGGTTACCCAGAACAAACAATAAACAGCAACATCAAATCCAAAAGAAATTCAACCACAATAATTCAACCAAAGCACAAGATGAAACCATCAAATATTTGGTAATACCATATGTCAAAGGGATTAGTGAAAAAATTGAACATGTATGCCGTTCCTTGAACATAAAAACAGTTTTTACATCAACACCAACCCTCAAGAAACATCTAATGAAGGTAAAAACACCCAGAGAAAAATCAAAAATGAAAGGAGTAGTTTATGAAATCCCATGTATGGACTGCAGTATGGTATATATAGGGGAAACAGGACGTACACTAGACAAACGTTTAAAGGAACACCAATATGCAGTAAAAAGGCATGATGAGAAGAATGGTATAGCTGTACATGCATGGAACAGTAATCATAAAGTAAATTGGTTGGAGGCCAAAGTGAAAGAGAGAGTCGAGAACTACACCAGAAGAAGGATTACTGAAGCAGTAGTGATCCAAAGCCTGCCATCAACATCTAACTTGGACAATGGCCTGGAGTTAAATCCAACATGGCAACCAATTATAGCGTCACTATAACTAGTGCATCCTCAGGGTTTTTGCATTTTATTGAACTGGTTTTGTTTTTTGTCATTTTCAGTATTGTGTTTTTTTGTCAACTGATGAAGACCTACGGGTCGAAACGTTTTGACTATTTATAGTTATAATCTACTACGAAAGCTAATAAATAAAATAACCAGAAATTGTATTACGTAGTAATGAACCTATACAGCATCATAGATCGCTCGGAGCGAGCCACAGTAAAATTATCTATCGCCTAAAACATGATAATGAGAAACTGGCAAGATTAAAAAACCATTTAACTTTTCTCATAAGGTGCAGAGAAAATGATGTTATTCCCAAAGGCCTTCGCATTCAAGTTCCATCAAATCTATCAAATGCCAAAACATTAAGAAAAAAGTTTAGCTCGATATTAGTCCACCAAACCATTCGAGACGTACGCAAGAAAAAATTCACTGTCGAGAAGGACATCAGTAAAAATATTGAGAAACTAAGAGAATTACTAAGTGATGAAAAATGGACGAATGTTAAAACATGGTGTGAAGAAGCCCACAAAAAAGTATATTCAGATATGAAACAAAAACAAATAAAAAAATTTGATCAATTAAAACATTGTGGAATCAAACATACACTAAACAAGAGGAAAATAGTAAAAAACATTAGTAACTATAATCTGACACAAGATGAAGAAGACCTACTAAGTTTAGGAATGAATTTTGCGGTTTCCAGTCAAAAAATACCAAAAGTTGAAATCATTGCATCAACAGAAAGTACTGCAAGGAAACTCAACAAAGAAGATGGACAGCAGTTACGCACTGGAGTAGCACTGATCCTTCAAAAGTCAAAGCCACCAAAGAGCAATATCAGCAAAAAGCAACACACAGCTTTAACAAATTTAAAAAGAAACAAAAATATTGTTATACTACCAGCTGATAAGGGCAATGCCACAGTAGTGATGGACAGGTGTGAATATAAGATGAAAATGAAAAAATTACTGGATGATGAATATACCTACAAACAGTTACCAAATGACCCAACAACAAAGATTGAAAATAAGATCACAAAAGCACTAAAAAGTATTGAAGAGAAAAAACTTATCTCCAAAGAACAAAGGTTAAAACTAGCACCCCAACATTCAACACCACCTCAAATATATGGTCTACCTAAGATACATAAAGAAAACGTGCCACTAAGACCTATAGTCTCAGCAATCAATTCTCCAACGCATCCTCTAGCAAAATTTCTAGTAAAAATCATAGGCCCTGTTACAGGAAAGACAAACTCATATATAAAAAATTCAACACATTTTATGGAGAAAATAAATAGTCCTGCAATAAATTCAAAAGACACAATGATAAGTTTCGATGTGGTCAGTTTGTTCACAAAAGTTCCAATGAAGGAAGTTATTCCAATTCTCAAAATGATTTTGGAACAAGATGACAGCCTTGAAGACAGAACTGCAATAACACCAGGTGAATTGTGCAATCTGGTTGAATTATGTGTTAAATCCACATATTTTTGTTTTGAAGAGACATTTTATGAACAAAAAGAAGGAGCATCAATGGGGTCTCCTTTATCACCAATTCTAGCTAACATCTACATGGAGAGACTGGAAGAAGAAGCCATCAAAAACTTTCCTCTCAAACCATCTCTTTGGTGCAGATATGTAGACGATGTTTTTGCCTTATGGCCACATGACAATGAATCTATCCAAGACTTCAAACTCCATCTAAACAAACAAAATAAACACATCCAATTTACAACAGAAGAAGAAAATGAAAACAAAATAGCATTTCTAGATGTACAGATTGAAAGAAAAAATAACAAATTTATCACCTCAATCTTCAGAAAGAAGACTCATACAGACAAATACTTAAACTATAAATCAAACCACCATCCAAGAATTTTGTCTGGAGTTGTCAAGTGCTTAACAGATCGAGCAAAGAAATTATGCCATCCATCTGAAATTGAACAGGAGCTGAAACATTTAAAAGAAGTCTTCCTAGCAAATGGTTACCCAGAACAAACAATAAACAGCAACATCAAATCCAAAAGAAATTCAACCACAAATAATTCAACCAAAGCACAAGATGAAACCATCAAATATTTGGTAATACCATATGTCAAAGGGATTAGTGAAAAAATTGAACATGTATGCCGTTCCTTGAACATAGAAACAGTTTTTACATCAACACCAACCCTCAAGAAACATCTAATGAAGGTAAAAACACCCAGAGAAAAATCAAAAATCAAAGGAGTAGTTTATGAAATCCCATGTATGGACTGCAGTATGGTATATATAGGGGAAACAAGACGTACACTAGACAAACGTTTAAAGGAACACCAATATGCAGTAAAAAGGCATGATGAGAAGAATGGTATAGCTGTACATGCATGGAACAGTAATCATAAAGTAAATTGGTTGGAGGCCAAAGTGAAAGAGAGAGTTGAGAACTACACCAGAAGAAGGATTACTGAAGCAGTAGTGATCCAAAGCCTGCCATCAACATCTAACTTGGACAATGGCCTGGAGTTAAATCCAACATGGCAACCAATTATAGCGTCACTATAACTAGTGCATCCTCAGGGTTTTTGCATTTTATTGAACTGGTTTTGTTTTTTGTCATTTTCAGTATTGTGTTTTTTTGTCAACTGATGAAGACCTACGGGTCGAAACGTTTTGACTATTTATAGTTATAATCTACTACGAAAGCTAATAAATAAAATAACCAGAAAAAGTTTAACCGCAAAATGGCTTCAAAAAGGCTGGTTCAGGCGCCGTGGACCCAGTGGAAGACAACACTAGTCTTGGGGAGGGTGCCACGATATCAACTACACAATTAGTGGAAACTATTAGGACTGTGGTTGTATAAATGTTGAACCGCAGAGACTTAGAGAAGGGCCCTGGTCCCAGGGGAGCTGTACCTGCTGCTTCAGGAGCAGAACCAGCTTCTTCAGGAGCTGGAGGGTCTACAGCTCCAGCTGGAGGTAGGTACGCTAGGGCTGGTTATATTGTACTGTTAGCTGCCAGAGAGGAACACTCTTTTAGACGGCAGTGGTTTCCCTTTCTTTTGATTTTTGTGGGACCCGTTTAGTTCAGGGTTACATCCCCTTAAGACAGTTAAATCCCAGCTTGTTTAGGTTGGGGTTGGTGACTGTATTGAGCTGTCCTGTGAGATATATAATTAATGGATGGGCACTCCTATTGTTATAGGGTGTGACCTCTATCTATCCAATATTTTTAGTAGGATGTAGGTATGAATGGGCCAAAGGGGGGGGGGGGCGAGAGACGATGGGTTGGGATTGGTGAAAGTGGTCAAGTTGTCATTCACATACAAAGGTGGGATGGGGGGGAGGGGATGGCGAGAGTGGTGAAGGCCCACTGAGACAAGGCAGTGGACCTGTGGGCCTACTTGGCTGTTGTGCTGTCTGGAAAGGATCATGGTGACTGGTGGCGAACTTACGACAGCAGTTTTTGCCAACAGTGGCCTTCACTAGAGAAAGCCGAGTTTGGCAGGATGGACCAGGCTCTGTATACTAAGGTCATTCTGTCAGCTTGAAGCGTGAAACCACCAGCACAGCTCCCACCATCGGAGGGCTCTACTCTTCCAAAAGTGAAAAAAAGGAAGATGTTGGTGTGTTATCCGTGGAACGATGGGAGGGTGTGTGCCTCCATACCATGTCGATACCAGCATGTCTGTTCTCGCTGTGGCGGAGACCACCGAAAAGCTGCTTGCACTGTAGCTGGCGAGGGGCAGCAGCCATCAGCAGCCTCTCAATGACTGTTTGTTTGTTTGTTTTTGCTTTGTCTAGTGGCAGATCCTGCTGTGACTGTTTAGTATTATAACATATAGCTACTCACATTATTATTATTATTATCGCTATATTTGTGAGTGGAGTGTTAAATACTGAAGTGAAAAAATTGTGGTAGGCAGTGTGGGTATAGTGTTTGTTTCTTTTCTTTTCTTTTCTTTTGTTACATGGAAGGTTGTTAAATTAAGGGTGGTTCCTGTTTTTTTATTATTATTACTATTATTATTGTGAATATTATTCTTAACATTATTATTATTCTTGGGGAATGTAGCGGCTCGGAGTAGTTTGCATAGAGTTGGGGTGATAGACTGGGAGGCAGTGAGTGCCAGTCCAGATTATCGTGGACACATCTGGGGGCAGTGAGCACCAGGTGTCAAGACTTGGTGCCCATTTCTTGAGTAGCGCCTCAAGTCTGGTGTATTAATGTCTGCTCTGGTTACATTGGATGGGTCTCTGTGCCCTTCTGATCCTATGTGGTTGTTGGTGTGGCATAGGGACATTTGGTGGCTCTTACTGATACACTTCAGACCAGTTGACTCTAGCCAGCAGACGTGCACCAGTGACCCAACCCAGTGTTGACGGGTGGGGCCACATCCAGTGTCCTATGGTGGTGAGTGAGCGGGACAGATGTCTGGCCAATCATCCCAACTGGGATTACTCTGCCTACTTGCTTCAGGGTATGTGTGAAGGCTTCCGTAACGGGATCTGCTATGGCATGTCGACTTGCAGTAGTGCAAGAACCAGTCAGCCACTGTGTGCCCTGATGTTATCAGTTCATTTCTTGAGGCAGAGCTTCTTGCTGGCCGAGTGTATGGCCTATTGGATCCAGTGTTTTCGTTCACAGTGCAGGTGAACATGTTTGGCCTGGTCCCAAAGGGACACCATCCTGGTAAGTGGAGGCTCATTCTGGATCTGTCTTCACCAAAAGGTGCCAGTGTCAATGATGGGATTGAACCAAGCTTGTGTAGTCTGCATTACACGTCTGTGGATGAAGCTAGTGCCAGGGTTGCAGCGAAGGGTAGAGGTACCGTGTTCGCCAAGTTTGACGTTGAAGGGGCATTCAGAACTGTCCCAATTCACCCAGACGATAGATTGCTGCTGGGAATGCAATGGGAGGGCCACACTTATGTGGATAAGGTCCTATCTTTTGGGCTTAGGTCATCACCTAAGCTATACAACGCTATAGCAGATGCATTGTTGTGGATCCTGGAAATTTATGATGATGTTAAGGCGATCCATTACCTGGATGACTTCCTACTGTTTGGTGCGCCTCATTCCGATCAATGTGGGCAGTCTTTATGAAAGGCTCTGACTCGTTGCCAAGTTTTGGGTGTACCGATAGCTACCAGGAAGACTGAGGGTCCCAGCACTGTACTTACCTTCCTGGGAGTTGAACTAGACTCTGACAGTTTGATAGTACGATTACCAGCTTCCAAGTTGGATAGATTCAGGCGGGAGATTCGCCTGGGAGGGTTGTAAATCTTGCATGAAGCGGGAGCTCTTGTCCATAATTGGGCAACTTCAGTATGTGATCAAGCCAGGGAGATCCTTCCTGAGGTGGATGATCAAACTTTCCAAGGGTATCCGTGATCTGCATGATTGGGTGCGCCTAAATGCCGGCTTCCATTCCGACCTTAGATGGTGGAGCTGTTTTCTCCCAATTTGGAATGGGACTTGTCCTATGTCTAGCCTGGCACACCAGCAGCCCCAGGTTATGCTTACTTCGGATGCCTCAGGGTCCTGGAGTTGTGGGGCATTGACAACTGATGGTCAGTGGTTTCAGCTTGTATGTCCCAGTAGTTGGGATGAAACTCACATCACGGCCAAGGAATTGCTTCCCAAAGTTCTGGGAACAGCAGTTTGGGGCAGTGCTTGGGAGGGTTGCACTGTTCTGTGCCTATGTGACAATGCTGCAGTGGTAGCCATTGTGAACTCTGGCCGGAGTAAAATGGATAGAGCAATGCATCTTATGAGATGTTTATCGTTTTTCTTGGCCAGATGGGGGATATTAGTTTGCAGGCACTTCCCTGGCTCTCAAAATGGGGCAGCCGATGCATTATCTCGAAATGCTCTTCCATCCTGTCAGAGGCTGGTTCCACATGCCAGCTTAGTGCCCAGCGTCATTCCAGATAACCTGCTGCAGTGCCTGGTCTTGGGAATGCCAGACTGGACCAAGGTCGACTGGATTGCCTTGTTCGATCGCTTTTTATAGAGGGCCTGGCTCCATCAACTAACAAAGCTTATGCCTGTGGTTAACGCCGCTATTTAAAGCTCTGTTCCTTAGCCGGACTGGTAGCAGTGCCAGCGACGGAGGATGTTTTGTGCAAGTTTGTGGCACAAGTGGGGTTTAGGCATCGGACTAACAAGTCTTACATGGCCGGAGTTTGCCATCCGCATATTGAGGAGGGCTTAGGGGACCCGTTCTTGCCTGCTCTGCCTCAGCTCCACTTCATTATGTTATGAGAGGTGTGAATCGTTCCCAGGGCGGAGACAATGCCTCGAGTTGAGAATGCCTCCCTATCACTCCACAACTACTGTGCACAATTAAGGCATCCTGGGATGGTCGAACAACAAACCCTGACTTCGTCATGTTATGGGCAGCCTGCTGCTTGGCATTATTAGTTTCATGAGGGCTGGCGAGTTAACAGTGCCGAGTGACTCCAGTTTTGATGCCTCTGTCCATCTAGCATGGGGCGACGTGGCTGTCGATGACCCAGCCTCTCCAATGGTGCTCAGTGTTAAGCTAAAGGTGTCTAAAACAGAACCCTTCTGTCAGGGAATTACCTTGCATATTTGGAAACTCTCCTCGGATCTATGTCCAGTATCTGTGATGCTAGCCTATTTGCTAGTCCGAGGCCGGCATGCTGGCCCTCTGTTCAAGTACTGTGATGGTTGACCTCTGTTGCGCCCGAGGTTTGTTGCAGCTGTTCGTCAGGCACTAGAGTCAGCCGGAGTCCAGGCTGCTAGCTATGCTGGTCATAGCTTCCGGATAGGGGCAGCCACGACAGCAACTTCCCACGGGATATAAGACTCGATCATCAAGACAAAGCCTAGCATACTTAGAGTATGTCAGGATTCCAAGGCAGCAGCTAGCTACATACTCTACCATTATTATGTTGATGATGCCACCTGCTGAATCACTGTTTCTCTTATATCATTACTGTCACCTTAGTTTGTTGTGAGTTTACAATTGTTCTTCCTCCTTGATATTTTACGTAAATCAGGGTTGGCTGGTTGTGGTTTTTTATGGTTTGTGCTGGTCTGGGCGGCCGGAAGCCCTCCCGTTGCCTTCCATTTACTGGCCCGGGGTCTTTGTCATTCTTCCTTTGGCGGGATTAAATGGGGTATCTGCCCCGCCCCATGTAATAGTCCCAAGCCAGCACAGTTGGTCCGGGGGTGGGCTGGCTTGGGACAATTACATGGGGCGGGGCACCTTGGACAAACCACTCAGCAGAAATGCTGCGGAAGTATATAGGGGGTAGTAATAGATGTGGGGTACTGGGAGGTAGCTATGGGAATTGGGTAAGTAGAATCAATATGTCACCGAGCCTGCAGCAGGAATGGGACCATGGGTTGAGGCGAGGTGATATTCCTTTGGAGTAGGATGGAGCCGCAGGATTAAGTATTTTTAAGCTACTTGGCTACCTAATATCAATGACAACAAGTAATTTCACATGAGTAGCTAATGTATTCTATGCTTAATTATGTATTAAGGACACTACATTACCATGTATGATTAATTATTTTACTTCAATATTGCTTTGTAAGTAAACATCATAAACCAAACTTTAAAATAGTTAAACTTTAATATTAATATCAGCTTTAAATAGGCATGCTGATCATTATAATGATTAATAGTTGGCATCAACTGCAATTGTAAGTGAGCAATTTTCCATTGATGTTGCTATTTATGAAATGAAAAAGGCTTCTTAATGCTTACAACAGCAGCTATAAATAACATACACTTCTACATTAACTACAACAAATCAGTCCTTTCATGAATCAGGAAATTTTTGTAACGATTATACATCATATGATATACTATAGTATGTCCAAGTTGAGTTGGCACGACCACAAGCACAGTAAAAGTGAAATGCATTTAGTACCGGAAGCATTTTAGTCATGTGAATCCAAGTCAATTAAGTTTGCAAACGTCAACGTTGCACATGAAAAATTCTATCGTAAGAAAGAAATTTTGTGAAGTTTATGGAGTTTTTCGGGCGTCGTACAGCTCATCTCGTCTGTTTTCAACTATATTTATGTTTCTTATGCGCAGATAATGTACAGCAGATGGAAAACGCAAACTGGTGAGGCGCTCTTCTAAAGAGATGAGATTAAAAACAGTCGATTCTATCTACTGTGTCCCAACAAATATTCTGATATTCTTAGGATTCAGCAGTACAGCACTGTTAACTTGTAGCTAAAGTTATTAGACTTTTTTGTTGAATAAAATTATCAATTGTTTCATTTATTTATAATATTATATATGTGAAAATTGATGAGATTATACAATTTAAGTAGTACACACATACAAAATATAGTTGCGATCCGAGTTGAAGGTGGAGTACAGCCTGAGTTGGTCCTAATCCTTACAATAAACTGCATCTAGTAGTGAAGAAAAAGGAATTGGCATAAACACAGCTTTTTGACAAGCACACAAATTAAATATAACCAAAAAGCTTAAGTGTGGCTATATCACAGGTTGCTAGCTAAATGATAGCTATATCACTCTGAAATGTATTGGCTATATGGCATTTGTTATTGAACAGGTAGACAAAATAATCTTACCTACATCCTATCAGGTGGTCCTGTACCCTCAGCGACAACAGGACGCTCCGACTATCCTTTTTCCACACTAGCAACCTAAGCTAATCACGATACAAAGTTAGAAACACAGCAATCAGAGAAGAAGCCGATCATTGTTTACAAATTCTTATGAAGACAGTCCGCATGAAAAATTGAGCCGTACCGCGTGACTAAAAGCGGGCGCGTTTTGAGCGTGAAACCTGTGGTATTTTCTTTTCCCATAGACTTTTGTATTGAGTTTTGGAATAGCACTTTCTCTCCTGTTTTGGAGTATACTGAGGAAATATTTTTAACCGCTTAGGCGCGAGCTTTCTAATGGTGCAAACCCCGGATGCGTAGCTGTTTCCGTTCAAAAGTTATTTAAGTTTTTTTCTGGCCAACTCAACTTGGACATACTATAGTGAAGTAATTATCAAGAGCCCAAGAGCTATTTTTTAAATTTTGCATCATTATCAAGTTCATTTATTCTTATGGTAATTAAGTTATGCTTTAGTATTTGTGAAGTTGCTGCCCATAATTGTGCTGCAGTTTACAAAAGTAATGTGGTTGGCATGGTTTTATGATGGTATGGGGAAAGTTATCATACAGTTAGACAAAATGTAAGGGATATTTCTAGATCCCAGAATAAATAATTTTGAAATAAATAAATTATTATAGTCCTACTTGTGTTTAAAAAAAAGATAAAGATAACTTGTCAGTAGCTACATTCATAGACAACTAAGATTGATGGTTCAAGTGATTGTGTTAGTTTTCAATGTCTTGTTTCCCTCCCAAGTTTGCTTATAATAGCACTCAGCTGTTTCTTATTGTCAAACTTGACTGTACATTCTAAATTAGTTTATTCTCTGCTAAGCCAGAGCCAGCTCATAAATAGTATGGGACACATCCTATTCATTAATTTTAAGTTATATTTTTGTTTGATAGTCCAAAATTATGTATTAAATAGTCTGATGCAAAATATTTGCAGTAGTCCAGGTGCACAAAACTGCAACAACACAATATAACGAAACCAAAAAAATTCTGAGAAATAACATACCCCAGTCCTGCCTATCATTAATAAGCCTAGATCAACCTTTGTTCGTAAATATTTTCATATGAATACCTAGGAAAACTAAAGGGTTCTAAAGCTAAATTCTTATTTAGACTCATACTAGAAATATTCTATGAAAGAAATATCTAGCTACAAGTCTACAGGTCAGTACTATTATTCATCTGTGTAAAAACCGTGGTATGGCTATGACCGTATCAGCTACACTGATGCCGCCAGCCCAATCTAGGATTATCTAACTGAGTCAATACTATTAAGATTGGGCTCAATCATACGTGTGTTTATTATTTTTTTACATTTGAACTTAAACTTTAAAGTTATGGAGCACGCTATAGCTGAAAAATCACATACTTAAACTTAAATATTTAATATTATATATATTCCTTGAGTTGTGGCATATAAAGTACAGAAATGCAAGAACAAGAATAAGAAATTGTATGTATATACCACTGTTAATGCTTTAGACAAATATATATGCACACATTTGTACAAATGAACTCATTTAATAACCCTAACATGGACTTTACTAGTACTTACTCGAAACTAGCATGATCGTGGCAGTTATATCATCTCCTGTAACACCGTCTGGAACAGTACATGTGTACATTCCTGGTCGTCCTGCAGATCTACCAGACTCCACAGTCAGACGCACTTCCTGAAAATACCCTCTCCTACTGAAATTTGTGGCATTTCCTGGACGAGGAATTATAGAACTATTAGGATATAGCCATTCTCCAACACGCCCTCCATATGGAACAGGATTGGTATCGTTATCGTGTCCTCTACAGCAACCAATGTTGACATTAGTAGTGATACATCTCAATGTAGATCCAGTACCACAGCCTTCTGATTCACTCCCAATGTCACTGAGAAGAACAGATGCTCCAGGAAGATAAATTTCATCATTTAATATGAAATATAAACCAGTCGATGGAGCTGAATATTAGGGATATTCAAATTATGAAATAATACATTATATTTCGTAGATTATAAATGTAGCCATAATGTATTCTTTTAAATAAATATTTATACAGTTTAGCCCGCTATTTTGTTCACATTTTTTCCCTTACTGCTAAGGTGCTCATGCCCTTTTTCTTACTTTTGTTTAGTACGTTGCTGTAATGTATTCTATAGAATGTTCTCAAGGAAGTTGGTGATGAAACTGGCAACCACTTATTTCCACTCTTGGCTACGACCTTTTATATGCAAACTCTTGCTTTAAATAATGTAGACAATAACAAATCATTGATTTTATTAATTATCTTGTGTTTGAAATGTCTATTTTATATATTCTACAATTAGAGTTTAAGAATGAAGTTTTCTTACATAATTAACTATAGACGTGCATGCTTCAACACAATTATATACTATCAAGTAGTAACACAATATTTAAAATTATAGATTTATATTAATTAGCTGAAAATTAAACTCATTTATAAATTAATTCACTTTCATATATTCATGTATTCTCTTAAATGAGAAACAAGCTAAGCAGAACAGAGCTTAATATAATGACTGAATTACTTTCTATTACAATGTTTTGTTGGTTGAACACTATAAGGGACTTCTAGAAAACTACTGGTGAGAGGTCGTAAAGCCTACTTCTCTTAAACTGATGTGCAGTAGAGTTCCAGTCAGTTAATCAATAGGTTTGACTTCACTAAGCACAACACTAGACAATTTACTTGGGACTCATAAAACTCAAGGTGTGAAACTGTGGAACTAAAAAGTCGCTTTCTAATTGTTTGTTAACTTTAATAACATCATTTTTTTCATGTTAGTAATATTGATTTTACAGTAGTACATCTTAATATAAAAATTATTGTTTTATATAAGGAAATATGCACAAATGTAACAAACAAAGGAATAGAGTTAGATAAGAATGATACTATAAAACTCTGTTAAACTATACCATTTATACTCTATACTATATGTCTACTTACACTTGCAATTAGCTAATTTGTGCATTCCTAATTGTGTTGTGCTTCGTAATGCTTGCATGTTAATCTATTGAACCATAAAACAAGGGCAAAAAAATATTGAAAACAAAGTCCGAATATTATTACACTGCCTGAAAAGTGTCCATTGACAACTGAAACAAAATCGTAAATTAGTGTATAATGTGTTGATTACTGCTTTGATACCAGAAATTAACTGAATCACAAAATCACACTACTCTAAGCTGCTTGTTTATCTGATCCAACTTTGCTGACATAGATCCTATACTGGATGGATGAGTAAGTGGAGGATTAATGTGTGATTGGATGAGTCACTAACAATTTAGCTAAACTAGCTACCGCTAAAATATTTAACTTCTTGCCATTTTCAACTGCTAACACTGCCCAATCCATGCTATATGTACAACATAATGATCGCCGTTAGCTTGAAGGTGAACGACAAGCAGCCACAAATAGACTGTGCACGATGTCAAGGTTTGAAAATAAAACAACAGGTATGGTGTGTGTGAGGAAATACTATTATAATAATACAATTATATATATATATTATATATATGTATATAATATATAATAATGGAAAACTATAAGTCAAAATGCTATTGCATGATTATTTTTCAAAGACACTTGGCGACAGTTAACTCTAACAATATTTTCCAACAAAATAAGCTGTAAATGTAAAATATGTACTATCAAGTGGTTAAGATTTAGATAGTTATTCTCAAGTGATTCCAAGTGGCTTAGCACTATGATTTACTCCCTGAATATTATCCTAACAACCATTACCTATTTTGGACACAAAGCGGAGAGGCCTTCTCTGCAGTCCCGCAGTTCCAGCTCCCATTGACACCAACGTGTACTTATCAGTAACATTTTGTGCCACGAAGCTATCTAGCTAGTTAAACCAGCAACCCACAATTTAAACAAACTTACTTTGTCCATTTACTTGGTACAAAAGGAATAAATTAGCCAAGAAAAAGGCAACCATCAACACGCCAGTCATCTCGCTCTCCTTCTCTTGACTGTTCTCCGATACGTGACCCACCCTCTTTTAAGTAACGGCAGCATTAAAAACAATGATAACAAACCGCAAACGGTTGAAATTTTCTAACAGTGGTTGTTATTTTTTCGTGATACTGGAGTTGCAGGAATACTTGGCATCAGGCGTTCCAGTTACAGGTTCGCTAGATTGACTAAGTAACCAATCTTGGGCACCTAATATACCTATTGGAACTAGTCAGCCCAGACTACTTAGCTGACGTCCTCAATCTATGGCACGCAGTGATCGAATTTTGAGTCAGAAAAATATTGTAATACATATGTGTATGTTCTTCTTGTTCACAGAACCTCAGCAATGTAAATATTTTGCCCCTACTTTCTCATGATCATTATTATTATTATTATTCATTGATGTTGTACTACTACTACTGCCTTGGTCTTCAAAATATTCATTCTCATCTGGGATCTGAAGTAATTTAGATCATACATTTTGGGACATGCTATTAAAATACAAGTAAGGTAATAGTTTCGTATTGCATAGTAATAACTAGGAATGTTTTTATTGTACTGATTGTAGTATTCAAGTGTTGCGTATTTAGACTGCTGATTCAGCACTTTCAGCCACAAGTTTTCTGAGGCATTGAAAGCTACAGGCTATTGGGGTTGGCGAATTATGCCCGCATAATTTTTGTAATTTTGTAAGTGATTTCACCAATACTAGTATAATTAATGTAATTGTAGGTTTTGGTCAAATAAAAAATAATGATTAATTTAGTACTGTTACAATGACAGTGTAATGTAGTCTTCCAGAAAGAACTTCTTATTTTAATATTGAGATCACTAAATATGGTCCATGTTGGCAATTTCATTTGAAGGTTCCAATATCATTTTCAGTAAGACCCAGCTCTATTGCCTGAGATCAGCAACTCACATATCAACGGCCACATCAGGGTTCAGATTAGTCATGTATACAGGGATTTTTTTTACAGTTGTGAAGGTAGTTGAGGTAAACACTTTGAACTATTTCTATAATGTGAGCATAAAAACCGGTTTCAAGAACATAATTACTGGCATGATGAGCATTAAGAAAACTCAAGTATTTACAGAATAGAATGCAAGAGGCTTGCATTAAATGAACTGCTGAAGTTTGTGTAAAGCCACAAAAAGGTAGTAAGAGCTAGCAATAATATTTAAAAAGTATTTGTTACCTTCATTGTTTGTTATTACTGAAGGAGACTAGAGAAACTGCAAGAATTAGCTCGTACATTAATATACCTCAGTTCACATGCCCGAAGTTTACAGTAGTCAGTAATTCTACCACATGGACAACTTGTAGGGTCAGTTAGAACTGATTTATGCGAGGGATATCCCTAGATCCCAGAATAATGACTTTGAACAAATATGACTGATGGCTTAAGTGATTGTGTTAATTTTAGACATTTTCTTTCCCACCCTAAACTAAAGTTTATACGTCTAGATTGAGCTTACTTATAATAGCACTCAGCTGTTGTAATTGTCAAACTTGATTGTACATTCTAAATTAGTTTATTCTCTGCTGAGCTGGAACCAGCTCATACATCGTAGTATGGAGTACTCCAGATGCACGAAACAGCAACAACACAGTGTAATGAAACACATTGAGGGAAATACCATTCCCTAGTAAATCATATCATAAACAAACCTAGATCAATTTTTGTTCCTAATTTATTTTCTTATGAATACCTGTATAAACTAAATTGGTCTAAAGCTAATTTCTTACTATGCACATGCTAGAAAGAATCTATGAAAGAATTATCTTAATACTAGTCTGCAGGAGCAGACTTTCAAGGCAAGTAACTATACTAATACTCATTTGTGTAAAATTCGTGGTGTGAACATGACCGTATATGCTACACTGATGCCGCTGGCATAATATAGAATTTTTTAAACTGTGTCAATACTGGCAAGTACTCTGCCACATAGTGGTGCTTGATGTATTGCAAAGTAAGAATGCAGTAGCACAAGTTATCTTGCTCAGTTATCATTCTCTAAACAATTGGTTAAGGTTACATAAATTTACCTCTCCTGCTCTCTTTTTTCTGAACTATCTGAGATTTTACATTTAGAATATATTGAGCTTATGTCCGTAGAATTGTCACTAAAAAAGCAGGAGTATTTCGTATGTTCTCTAAGATCTACAAGATCTATCGAAGTCTCATGATAATGATTAAAGCATCTGTTCATGATTCGTGAATAGCTGAATTGATCTGGCGTGTGCAGTCCCTCCATGAAAAAAAAAAAAACAGGAGGGTCTGGTGACCCAAACGATAATAGTGTAACGCAATTAAACCTTGTGGTTTCTCTTATTATTCTGCATTAAAATTTTGCAAGCTGGATCATGGATGTTCTAGCTGAGGCTATGCCAGCAGTGTGCTGCTATTGCTGCAGAGATAACATTAAGAACAGTTAGAACAAAAATATAGCATAGTGTTTTTTGCACAGCTTGTGGGAACAGTAACACACAAAGATGTCATTCAAGCTTAGAATATTTTCAATTTGCTGAGAATTCAGCTCGAAAGGCAAATTGAGCAAATCTTTGACTTAAATTGTCTTTCTAAACTTTCTATTTATTTCAGGACATTTTTCAGTTCGGAGCTCATACAACTAATTGCAGTGGTGAGACTGGCTAAAAATATTGTACACAAATTATATAGCCACCCACTCACAATTAAACTTCACGTAAGAAATACACAATAATATACTTTCCCCTGGAATTCTGGGGAAAGATACCAAACGGGTACATTAGAGTCACAAGACCCTTCCCCGCGGAGCAATTAGGTAAGGATTTATATGGCAAAACTAATATAGAATTACTGAGAGATTGACACAAACAACAGAAAAAATTTTGAACAATTAACTCCAATTACAAATACACCTTTGATTATTAATTATTTGATAATAGGAACTAATTACTATAAGTAATGCTGTTCTTTGTCCGACTCACTTGCACATGACAACAATTGGTCTGTTACCAGGGCTTATTTGCACTTTTTGAACCAGGTTGGCTATTTCCAATACAGCAGAAGTAGAACTAGGAATGGCATCTTCCTGCCACTTCAGGTATTGAAACTGAGTGACAATCAAGTCAGAAGAATTGACTGGTGTTTGAGTTTGATTCACAACTATCTTCAGCTTTCCCAAAACATAATCACTAAACTCCCTTTGGTCATTGACTGTTACAGTTAATTTTCCATACTGAGTGGAAACATTTTTTCCTAGAGGCCAATAGTGATGGCTTTCTTCCTGCCAAATGCATTAAAAAATTACATATACAATATTTAAATGGTTAACGCTGTTGCATTATATTCAATTCCATTGTACTATAATACATTTATATAATTTTACACTAGCCAAATAATTAAAAAGATATACTATGTTATTGAAAGCACACTTTAGGTACATAGCATATAAAATAGGCACAAATCTTTCTATGATTAATTCTATATACATTTTAGTGGTTCATACCTATGAGCTCAGTAACTCATATCTAATAACAAAAAAACTAGTATAATTATAATAACATGGTGGGCTCATTCACTATTGTGGTAGAAGCAAGATACTCTCTGCAAACAGAACAGTTATGGTAGTCTCAGTGGAAAAGTCTTTTGCTCAATAAATGTTTTTTCTTAAAGGTTCTTTCAAAGTCTAAACTGACCCTGTTTTTTTGGTAATGTTATTACTGATGTATACATACATTTTAAGTAAGTTGTACTTGTTGTTACCTAACAGATGCTAGGATGAAAATAAATGTTGTTGTTGCTAAATACATTTTTACTTAAACTGAAGCATACACAAAATGAAAGAAAAAGACGAGTATAAACAATAACGCGACTCAAGCTCTAGCTTTACACTAAATATATATATTTTTTGTGCAGGTTGTATATCAAGAAAAAAAAGACGAGTATAGACAATAACGCGACTCAAGCCCTAGCTTTACACTAAATAATATATAGTTTTGATGCAGGTTGTATATCAAGAAAGAAAAAGACGAGTATAAACAATAACGCGACTCAAGCCCTAGCTTTACACTAAATATATATATTTTTTGTGCAGGTTGTATATCAAAACCTACAGTCAAAGAAGTCATCTAATGGATGTTTCTCAATCAACGGAATCGAAACAATAGCTAAGTTAAAATGTGAATTTTCTTAGTCTTCAATGGGGAATATAGTCCAGGACTCCTAACTTCAGCTACCAGTGGATTGAGCAACTAAACATATCCAACCTAGAATTTAAAGCTGCTCTTCAATTTTACTTATGTAATACCTTTTGCTGCATTATTTACAGACTATTAAATATGTGCTGTCAAAATGTTTCTAGGTGTTCACAAAAATCATTTGGAAAGGAGCCATAATTAAGGGATAATAAAGTATTAAGTTTCAAAATAATTGATATTATAATACTTAAGAAGTGTTTGAATCTGATTATTAATGTTTTACACCAACAAAGACTATGTAAAGTTTAATTCATGTTTTCTTACTTAAATATATCATTAAATTTCAAGAACATTTAAATTGAAACAATGCTTGAAAGATTGAAGTTTTCATGACACACTCAATTTTACCCAGTGATAGAATAGTGCCTTCAATTTATTCCAAATTAAGAATAATAGTACTACAATCACTCATACTTTTGCTCAAATACATGTACTTTTAACTATCTTAGCTGTTCATTTTCTTCTGTTTTGGAAAGCATGACAATACATCTACACTGTTGTTCCCAGATCATCCTCCAGAAGTCATTGACAGTATGGGGGAGGGGTCCTTGAGTAGCTATGTATGTTCTTTTCTGACAATAACCCTGATCAAATATGACATTATAATGTTTACAGTTTAATGAAATGCACTATATAAAATAAATAATTTGCCTTTCCAGGTTCTCTGCCATTATTCTGTTCAAGTTTCCAATCAATACTATTTTCAACTAGTCTATCATATCACATTTCCACAAATTAAGTTAGGTTGTTAAATGAGAACACAAAAAACATAAATGAAAGAAAAATTTGCATTTGACACTTGCAAGGAATTTTGTCATTGTAGCGATTCTTGTCTCTATTGGCCTCAGCCTGACTGAAGTCCAAACCCTGTATCTCATTTGTTACTTGAGTCAGTATCTAAAACATTGACAAAAAATACCAAAACATAATAAAAAAAATATTTACAATACTTATTGCACAAGTAAGCATAAAATATGGCAAAATATTTTAGACCATGTGTAATTATTTTTTACAAGCTGAGAGAGAGTGAGTAGAATTTAATATAGTGGGACTATAACAATCCATATCAATTCATATCCTACTAAACGTACAACAGTCAGCAAGCTATCATTTCTGTCAACTATAAATATTGGAACATAATTATATATATAGGCTTAAATTATATTTAAAAAATAAATATGTACTGCAATGATTTTCTACAATATTCTTCATAAATGTAAGTGATATTTAATGCTATTGGTGAGTTTTAACTTGTTGAGTCTTGAAAAATCCTCTATTGGTCTACTCAGTCTTCCAATGGCAATCCTCATATTATTAGCAGCAGCTATTTCAGTATCTCCACAAGTCAGTAACTCATCCAAAGCATTATGGATGAACACATTATTGAGCCTACAGAATGATGCAATATATTGCATTACACTATCATACATGTAGTAAAACAAACTCCATATAAATAGCTAGCATATGAAGTAGTCAAATATGCACAAATTTCATTACACTATATATTTTATTTTAACACATTTGGGCTCATACTTGATTAGTAGTGTTTTGATGCCAAAAAAATGTTTTTATTGAAAATATTGTGTTCAGCAAATGAAGAAATATTTTAGGTAAATGTAATCAGAATAAATTTAGGCTAAAGATATTGCTTCAATAACTATTTTGACGGTAATATAATTATATACAGCTATACCTTTTACTGATGTTTCTAGCTATAGCGATTTCTGTAATCTTTTTTTTTCAACAAGGACATTTCATTTTACCAATGTAACCTCATAGATGCTTATGAAAACGTGACCATACTGAAATACACATTCACGTAATATGAAATACAGAAACAGCTAGTCAGAAAACACCATAATAATAGACAATAACAAAATTACTCGATTCATAACTTTGTCATTTTTACATTCAGTGTTTTTGAGAACCAGATGTTTTATAAATCAACAAAAAAGCATGTCTGTCAACTAAAAAAAAGTACGATTAACCTAAAATACATAATATACTGTTTAACAAGGTTTTTTTATAATGTCTAGTTCAAAACTAAAACAAGTAGGACAAACAAGTAAAAAGACAATAAACTTTATTATTTTTATTGTTATGCTATTTAAATAAGTGAAACTTGAAGTAATTATTAACATCATCTTTTTTCATCTCTAGGCTGTCATTTATTGATAAAGAGGGTTCAACTACAGATTGCTATCTATTTATCTCAATAATGTGATAATTATATCATTAAATTATGTACAATAAAACTTTTACTTAATAAGAGGCTGGAAATATTATAAATCTATTTTAAAATATTTAAAATAGATTTAATTCTAAAATATTGCTATAAGGATGAGTTTGGCGCACACGTCTAATGAAGTTAATCATAGAGATGGCATTGGCTGGAACTCCATGATCTAGCCAGCCAAGGTAGTGCAACAAGGTCACATCACCTGGACTATTAGTCTGAATTTTGCACAGATTAAAACACATAATGTATAGAAAAACAAAATAATTTAGGAGAATGTAATTGTTGTGGGGATCCTTGTTCTACAGTAAAATTAATAATTACTATACATAATACTCATATACTCACTATGACGATTACATGTTTGGGCTTCTTTGGTTGTTACAATTTTTAATGGTAGTATTTTTAACAAGAGTGAACCTTTTGAACTAAAGAGAACTAAATCTGGTTTGATAAATATTTGATTATTACGATAGCCATCTACAAGTTTTTGAAGGCAGAGTTGTTATTTCTTGTAGTGATAGAGCCAGCATAAGGATGATTCCAAACTTTTGTGTTAAAAGAGATAGCATATAAAATTAAGCTAGGCAGTAATAAGTATACTCAGTGACACATACATTCGGTCTGCCTGACCAAAAAATATTTTGCTAAAGTGTGTACTTTTATTTCTAAAGAGTGGGAGTAGATCTATTGTACATAATGGAACTATGAAATTTAGCCAAATCAAATACTTAGACTGAAAATATCCATTGACTAATATCTTGCTAGTTTTTATGGTAGGATTTTTGCACTTATTGCCAGAATAGCTACTATGTACAAATCAGTTTGATCCTGATTTATCCTACATAAAAGGGATGATTATTTCATATCTGAGGTTAAAGAAATAAACTATCTGAATTAGATTTTTGTTGTAACAGCAGCAAAAATAAAACACAAAAGGACAACTGTCCATCATAATAATGGTTGATGACTCCTAATAGTACATGAGACAGCTAATTGATACTATTTGGGGCTAATATTGCCATAAAATTCTTATGCATCCATTTTGAAGGCATAGATATAATAGAACTTTACAGGTGTGTGGGGTTTCACTGATGAAAAGGTAAAGAACCCCATAGTAGTCTTGATTGAAGGACGTGTGAAGGTTTTTGAAGTTCCTGCAGAACTCTATAGGCTAACCTAGCAGAAAGAAGTAGAGTGGTTGAAGCAGGAGGAAGAGGAATATGTGGGGAGCCATCAGTAAGCTGCTCATTTTCAACTCAAGTTCTATGCTAGTGATGAGCCTTAAATTTGCACTATTTATTTAAATGCTTATGTTTTAGTATGATCTTTTTTCAAGCTCTATAGTTAGTGAACTATTTTCATCCAAGAAACTTGGTGATAATGTTTGGACCAACCCATTTGGGATCTAATATGCCATGTGCTCATTATTTCTCAGAGACTTCAATAACCATACAGTCACAATTATTGACAAGGAATTTTATATGACAAACAATAATTGTGGCCAATTGTTTATGTAGTATAAAACATTATTATAAAAGTCACTGGCATGTTATAATAACAGTACTAGTTTCACCAGATGACATCCTTTCTTCTATGTATCTGGAGAACATGTGATGTATTAACTTTGAGTGATTTTTAATAATCCTGAACTGTTGGGAAACTTTTATAATAATGCATGGCTAGCTAGAGCTAACTGCTTCACGTTTTCTCAAAAATGGCCTGAAATTAAAAAGTAGAACTTAAATCGTCACTCTGAATAAATTAAAACCTTATTAATTAATAATGAATTATCATAATACAAAGAGTAGAGCATAACCAACTGATAAACAAACGTATAAAAAAAATCAATAACTCTATATAATTTCGCTTAATGAGGGTTACCAAGTGCTTTTGTAGTCTATTTTTATGGTAAGGCTACAATGTATTCCATGTAAGAATTAGCTACTATAACTTTACTAATGAAACCTTGTTGTGAATGTATCTCATGTTTTTGTGTGTCACTTAACTAAAGACTCGTGTACATAATCAAAATGGCAATTACTTTTTGTCAATATCCTCTGTACACTATTTAGTACCATTACTCATAAACATCAACGTTTTGAACATCCCATGACCTTTTTAAGTGATTACTATAACAAAAAAGTAAATACCTAAGGAGGAAATCGGCATAAACAATATTTTTGGGAAAAAAACATGTTTATCCACGAAGTGGTTATTGACTTATATTTGCACAGTTATGTTTTTAAATGTGTAAGTAGCTAGTGAGGTTAACACAACAAAATATATATTGTACAATCCAGTAAAACATTACAACAACACAGGCTCTAAAAAATGAAAGGATTTTAACCAATAAGACATGCTTTTACAGGTGAAAGTGGCTGTCCCTAAGCTACTATTTCCACAGTATAATTGTCACTAAGTAACATGTTTATTTCCATTTTATTTTCTGATCTCAATTACTTGACAATAACTGGATGTCACATGATAGTAACTAAATGTTAGTTATTAAGAAAGCAAAACTAATGTAATTCTATTTTATCAGAGAATCACAGATTAACTGACAAGCAGGCAGTATAATAGATAAAGTGATGAGTTCTACAACTAGTTCTACAGTAGTATAGCACAAATATAATTAGGAATGGCACTGAAACTGAGTGATAATGAAGTCACAAAATGTGACATATATAATGGGTTTTATTTTCTTCTTTCTCCAGCTTTCTCATAACATAATCACTCAACTCTTTCTGATCTTTGACTGTTACAGTGAACTTTCCATACTGAGCAGCAATACTATTATTACCTTGAGGCCAATAGGGTTTGTTTTAATTCTGTAATTGAATGATAACTAAAATTTAGCTGGTTTAATACAATTATTGCGTTATATTTATACTTTTTATATAGACAAGCATTTGGTAAACATTACAGTGATTTAAAGGATCCACAAAAATTTACAGTAGCCAATTTGTATTCAGGTGAATTTATATTAAATAACTAATAAAAGCAAAGTGAGAAAATTTGTACAAAGTTTTGCTTTCATACTATCATATTTATTTCTGTGCAAAAAGCAGTTTCTTGATTGTATTATTCAGACATAGCAAAATTTAATCTTGATAATTATCTCTGTTTTCATTTCCAGAACACATTAGCAATTGACCAATTAAAACTTACGATAATTGTTCCCTACAGTGCAAAATTGTGCAAAATGTTCTTGTGTGCTGATGTAAATTTCTATAGCTTCAGTGAAACATGTTTATCCCATTTCATCACAATTGTACAGAAATACAAACATTTATGCTGGATTATACAGTGACTGGTGTGAAAGGGAGGGTTACTGGTAATCCCTGAACACCCCAATATACTTATTTGAAAATATTATTTAGTTAGTTCTGTCTGATAAAATCAAATATTATGAATTACAAAGTAAGAAATTGATGTGTTTAATTGTTAAAAACATGACTTATAAAATTGTGTGCAAATAATAGTTATAAGTTTCACTGAACAGTTTCTTAATCATTACTTTCTAAAACTATTTGACTTTCTTCAATTTTTGATGCACTGATTTCGCCATAAGCCACACAATTACTCATGGTCATTTCTTGATAATTTTCAATGCTTTTGAGTGACTCTCTAGATATACTAGTGTCAATCTCTTCATATTCTCTGCTAGCATTATTTACATCTTTGGCGGCATTTTTCGCCTATCAATGTATTAACTAATAATTATAACAATACAATATCACATGGACGTACATAAAACTAAAACCTATTGTATTTCAATTATATGAAAATTCATATTATTAATTCCATTGCTTAACTTACCAACACATTTTGACTTGTGTGAGCTTATTTAATTATTACAGTAGAATGTCAGTTATCCGACACAATGGGACCGGAGGGTGTCCAGATAAGTGAATATTCCTGATAACTGAACTCTGTGGAGAGGTTGACCTAAGTCAGTGTTGGGGGTAAGCCAATGTACATGTTTTACTAATACAGCTGCTTCTTAGGTTAAAAGCAGCCTCCAACTATCTTTTTTTGATAAGCAGCATACTTCCAGCTTGTCCTTAATGCTTAGCACCACTCTTTCCTCTGCCTGTAGCCATTCTCTATGTCCAGTTGACCGACGTTTCCGGATAACCGCAGTCCGGATAACTGACATTCTACTGTACTCTAGTTTGGTTTTAAATTTTTATAAATAGTACATACAAACTAGGCTGCATGGCAATAAATAATTGTGTATATAGAATAAATAACAGTAGTCCAGTCAATCTACAGAAAATTATAACTCAACCCCAAACAAATTGCAACAGAATTTTTTTTACTTGGATAGGGTACAGGAGATCTTCTAGTATAACATATCAAAAGTCCTCTAAAATCCACTGAGGGGAAAGTGGTGATAATCCTAATTACAATATACATACATGTATGATGCATCTTGTATGGTAAGGGTCGTCACGAACCATTGCCAGGATATGCTACAAAGCAGGTAAGAAATAATCTTTGTGTAGCTGTACCCATACTAAGTTTATGACAAGGTTTCTAGCTATCTTAGATACGAAGTAGTAACTCTCAGCCACCTTCCTCTATCATGTTCAAGTTTTATAATGAGCAAAAAATTAAAGATTCCAAATCTGAAGTATTGCGCATCATCCATACAGCTGCCAAGTTGATTAGAAGCGATATAAAATCAATGAATAGTTTGTGTGATAATTATCCATCCACTGAGCAAATGGCAGACTCAGGAACAGCTTTGAAGTACCTACCTGACACATTACAGGCGTTTTTACAGGTATTGTTTACTGGGAAAAACACAGAAATGAAAAGAGCATCAGTTGGGCAGGCTATTATGCAGGGCACTCGTCCAAGGATTATTCTGGCACCTCTGCAGTTTGGGCTAGCCTTAGAGATGCACCATAAATTTTCATCCAGGTTCATTGTCGACACACTCAATAAGCATGGGTTCGGGTGTTCATATGCAGAAATCCAAAGGTTTGAGCGTAGTGCAGCACTGCAGTGGGGAGAATTGCCAGACCATAGGACAGGACAGGTCATTCAGTTTGTTGCTGATAATGTAGATCACAACATTCGAACCCTAGATGGCTACAATACATTCCATGGCATGGGGATGATTGCAACATTTACACCTGGAAAAATCGTTAGCAAACCCATCCCGAGAAAGGCAGTGACATCTGATGATATCAAGGCAATCGGTAGAATCAGCATCAAGAGCTACTTCCAAAACACTAGTGACTTGTCATTAAGTTTCCAAGAGCTTACTGTGATGAAGAACACTGATCTCACAGCTGACATTGACCTGCTCTGTGATATTTCCCTGCTTTTTCACTCAAAAAGACCCACATGGTCTGGTGTGATGCAAAGTGTCCATCGCGGAGTTCATCCTGGGAAATCATCAATTCTTTTCCTTCCTATGATTGACCTAGACCCCAACAATGTATCTTGTATCTTCTCAACTTTAAACTATCTCTGTGATCAAGCCAAAAAGTACAGTGTGACACCAGTAATCGCGTTTGACCAACCACTGTTTTGGAAAGCTCTCCTCATCATAGAGTCTTATTAGTTCTTCTCCTGTATCATGCAGACATGGATAGCAAGGAATTGTATTTCAGACCTGAACCAAAATCAAATGCAAGGAACGTACGACTATGGAACATCAGGAAGTCAAAAGAAAAGCTAGGATCAAGCATTTTTTCGAAGCTATTGTTTATCCATGCAATTACAGGCTGCGATACAACTATATGGCATTGGGAAGGCTACTTCACTTTTGAAAATTCGCAGAAATGAACTCTCTAAAATTGCTGATGTTTTCATGAAAGATGGAGTGCATAAAGATGATATCATCAAAGCTGGAGAAAATGCCCTTGTCATTCTTTATAATGGTGACATAGGGGAAGAATTAAATGCTTTGCGCTTCAAAAGATTTCAAGAAAAGGTGCTGAAAAGTTACAAATATGTTGATGCAAGTGATTTACCACCAACTTCTGGAGCAGCCAAGTTCCATAGTCTTAGAGCTTATTATCAAGTTCAAGTGTGGAGGGGAAAATCAGGACATTTAGACCCTAAGGACTGGGGTTGGGAAATCAACTAATGCCTGTGAAGACAGATATGCCACCAGCACCTAAAGAACTGCTACGCATATTCAGATGCAACTGCAAGACCGGCTGTTCTTCAAAGAGGTGTACCTGTAGGAGGAGGCATGGTTTGGAGTGTACACCTGCATGTGGAGAATGTAAAGGACTGAGTTGTTCAAATTCTCCTAAGCCTCTCGATGACGACAATAATTATGGACTACTAAACTCATCAAACTTAGCTTATATCATTAGTTTTGTATCAATTTTTTTGATATTCTCAAACTCTGATTACCCTTAATTAATTTTAGAGGATTTTGGGTATTTTATTTGCGTAGCAACAAGTCCTGGCAATAATTCATGACGACCCTTACCATACGAGATGCATCATACATGTATGTATAATGTGATTAGGATTTTCCCCACTTTCCCCTCAGTGGATTTTAGAGGACTTTTGATATGTTATACTAGAAGGCCTCCTGTACCCTATTCAAGAAAAAAAATTCTGTTGCAATTTGTTTGGGGTCTATCCACAAATTTACTGGACTACAGTGCTTCATGCATTACCTAGTCCAGATGGAGAGGCACTAGTCTGATTGATGGCTGGTATGTTTGCATCGAATAATACATTATTGTTTGTGAGGTCTACTAATCTCAATTTGTATGAAGTAATTTCTCCTCTTGGCATGACACTTAGCCCAGTTTTGAGTTTAATAGGATATGTCAGTCTCGTATTTGTGATACACAGGTGGTTGTGAATAATCTGAACTTCTGTCATTGCAGACAGGTTTTGAACATTATATTCATGATAAATATAACTTCTCTCAAGAATAGTGCTAATAAATACATCTTCGGTTGTTATGGTGAGTCAAGCCGGTTAAAATCTTAGCATAAATATTCTAGGCTATTATTTTTACCCATCATGCATGTGTTGAAAGATTATACTTTTTATTGAACTTTTGTGTACAGCTATTTGCTTGACATAATTTTAAGGCAAAATAAGCTCCATTTTATACAGCTCACTACAAATTAAACAAAACCTTGCCATTACTATTTTTGCAGCATGTCATTGCAATTTTTCAAGCATGCCTTTTTTGTCTTACTCTCACTCAGGTTTCGCTTTGTAGGTAAATTGGGATTCTTTTATTATTTACGCTTGTTGCACCTACTGCTAAGTCTACTATCAAAATATTGATGACTTCATATTCCTGAGAAAAATAAATCTGAATTAAGTGTGCCAAATGAATTTAAATTTTTGTTTATCAGTTGCTTAAAGCAACAACATTGCAACAAAATTGTATACACAGGAAAGCTTGCTATTAATTTTAAGTTATCAATGTGCTTTAGTTTAAATAGCCAAGCTATAATTGTGTATGTTTTTATTTTATTTATAAACATAGATATTATGTCCATTGAGAAAAATTATAACATTCATATGTTTTGTCGTTAACATAAAGAACACCGTAATAAGTGGCTTTGTTAGTTTGCCCTGGGCTTTTGGTGATTCACAAGTTAATAATAGTTTTTGTTTTTAAGTCTGCCTCAGAGTATAATCACATTTATTTCTTACATTGCTGACATAATTTTATAAATTTCTGTCACAGTTTTTGATAAGACAATGTTTCATACCAAGTTGTGCCACTGATATAGATATGCTTAAAGGTCCCCTTCCAGCTCCATTGTTTGCTGATAATATTTGTACTGAGTATGCAGAAGTTTCATCTAAACCATTGATTGTAGTACTAGTTACATTACCATCCACTGTAATAGATATTAGGTTGTTGTGTTTTTCTGCTTTCCAGTGTACTTTAGAGATTTTACAATTACTATTGTTGTATCCACTCCATCACATACCTTTAAACTCGGTAGTTGTCATGTATGTGGTGCCTCTGCTATTGCTAACAGTGCAGCTGAAGATCCCAGTGTAATCTGACGGTGTATTACCAGATATGGACAGAAGGTTGTGGTAAGTGGCACTAGAAGTATCTACTATTATTTTATTCTGTGAGTAAGATTCTCCACTTCTATTCCAAGTTAGATTAGTGACAGGACCTCCAGTAGATACACAAGTCACAATACCAGTTGTAGTGTAGTATGTGATATTCTGTATATCTAGCAATCCTATGATAAAAAAAAGTTCGGAGTTATTCATTGCCTGCTAAGCTTTAAAATGAATCTAAGAGACTACTTATCACTGATATACAATAACAACTTTAGCATTGGCTATATTAGGTAATTTTTCCATTACATTTAAATAATATTTTTCATTATTATATTTTCTGACAAGAATAGTAGTCTATGCCAGATTTATAGGACTTGGTTATAAGCATAGTTGCTCAAGGAGCAAGATATAATAATTTTAGTCCTAATAATGTGGTTAGACTTTTCAGTTTTAATCAAATAAAACGGATTTAACATTTGATAGGTTAACTGCCATAATACTTGGAATAAAAAATTTAGCTGTGCATCAATGAAACAGAGTACAAATTAATCACATATATAAACTATGCTGCTGAATATTGCTATTGAATTAATGCATGTTGTGACAAGCACTTGTATCTAAAAAAAATCATTTGCAATTTGTACATGACTAAGTGACCTGGGCACAATTTTCAGTTGATATTATGTTAATACATAATATTTGGATTCATTAAGAGAATTATTTCTAACTATAAAATATAAAGAAGCTACTCCAAGCGACTATAATTTTGAGGATAATAAACAACTACAACAACATCAGTACACATACTTTGAGAGAGACAATAATGATTAATGTATGATTTTTGTGATTATATAATTCAGCCATTTTTATTAAATAGTATTTCTTTAGTAATATTCTCCTACAAAATGTCTTATTTTCACTCAAACCTTTGGTCAACATAATTTGCTCTATCAGCAATCTATAATTTGGTGTAGTGCTATTAGGATTTTAATGCAGTACTTTTCAAGCTAGCAAAAATGCATTAGTTTGAATATTCATTATCATATAACTTGCTCAGTGCAAGAATAATCTAATAACAAAGTATTGAATAATAGAAGTAATGTTAGACTAATTTTCATATTATTATATATTGTTACAGCATTGCTAAAGGTATAGCCCATATTGTAGTTCAGTCATTATTCATCAAATTAATAACATTGCTATAACCATGCAAGCTTAACAAATATATATATGTCTTACATATACTTAAAGTTTGAAGAAAAAATTTCTGAGGTAAAAATGAAAGTAATTAATTATGCATACCTTCTCCATCATTATATATTCCAATATATAATTCATGATTTGGTCTATTCTGATTAGGAATTCTACATGTGTATATTCCAGAAGGTCCCACAGCATTGATGCCATGATGCAGAATTACTGCTTGTTTACTTCTACTTCTAGAAAATATGTTGGAATTAGCAGTTTGTCGACTTATTACAAAATAATTATTTGGGTATTGCCAGCTTCCCAAGGATCCACCACTTGGATTGTCCTCATTTCTGCAACAACTTATAAGATCTGTATAACAAACTAGTAGGTTGTTATCTAGTCCAATATCATAAAAATTCACCAGACTGTTTGAAGGATAAGTCACACCATTGAGATATGCATGATCTAATAATTGAATATTTTATAAGAAAAAAAATAGACAGCAACAATAAATAATATATCGAAATATTGAAAATATACTTACATGGTAAACCCAGTGTTGTAACAGTCAAGGTATAATTAGGGCTAGATCCTATTGCATTGATGTATGCCACATAAATAGTGTAGGAAGTCACTGGATCGAGTGTATTGGTAGTATATATAGTATTACTGAAATCCAAATCAGCCAATTGCAATGCTTTGGTAGATCCTGTCACATAATATCTAACTGTATAATATCTGTCTGGTCCATTACGAGAGAGGCAAGATTCTCTATTCCATGAGACTGTGAAACTAGTGGCATTAAATGACTCCAACATTAACTGTGGGGCTTCTCTTGGAGCTAATAAATACAAATATGAGTAAATAGTAACTTGAATAGTAAGGAGCTTACCAGTAGATAGATTAGGTAAATAAGGATACTGTTAAGAATGAAGCAAAATCTCTTCACTAGAACAATATTTACTAGATACGTGTGTGAAAAATTTCTACTTGATATAATTGTTATGTTTCTTGAATCAGTAATCTCACTAAGAGATAGAAACACTTTCAAAACTGCTAATGTTTAGTGAGAAATTGTAACAAGTACAAGTGTATTTAATTAATCTGTGTCAATCTAATGACTGAATTTGTATATTGAGCAGTATCATTTTAGCATTTAGAAATAGAAAAGAAACTTACGAAGTATTGCTATAACATGTAATTTTATAACATGAGACTATTATCTGTTGATATGATAACAAGCATGATTCTTGAGGCTCCAATATCACTAGCATATTGGAAGATCTACACATTATCCAAAACCTTTTGGCTTGTTATGTTCACACCTGTCATAACAAATGTCCCAATTTTATGTTTCATTAATAAATAACTATGATGACAACACATCATAATTATGAAAAATTCACAATTACTGTCACAGAAATTGTACTTATATAATTAAAGGGAAGTTATTACTCTTAAAAGTAAGGAAACAAGAAAGGTCATTAGCTCCTTGTGATGAGTTATTCAAAATTACTGCCTCTTTCAATGATACCTTTAACAAATGGCCTTTCACTTATTTAATAAAGGCCATGTCTATCCAAATGAGTGAAATGACTTTCTTAATAATAGTAAATTTTCTTATTAATTCAACGTTTTGACTTCTTCCAGAAGTCCTCTTTATTCCAGCTGAGAATGACTGAATGACTTTTTTAGATCCATTAATAATGGTAACCCTACATCCTGTATTTTTTACTTTTTAAAGTTTTTTAAAGTTAATATTATGTTTCTATTAGACAACTCTCAGTATAATATTTAGCCTAAGTGTAACAGGTGAAGTAGTACATTATAAAGAGGTATAGCCCTAATTATTACTCTTCTAACAGCATAATTACAATACTTGCTAATAAAATAACTTTAGTATATTATGTTGTCTTTTTATGTAATATTGCACTAATTGTGTTTGCACTAGCATAAATGACTTATCTTAGTATGAATAGTGTATTCTAAGTCTTATCAATAACAAAAGCAACAATGTATGGTGGGTATTTTCTTTTAGTGTTTCTTGTAGACTGTCATGCAGTGAGCCTTACCTAATGTAATAATTCCACTGACTTCCATACTATTATCAGCTGGTACTCTGCATGTATAATATCCTAGTGGTACATTTGGGGAACCTGCTCTAACCAGACGAACTTGTTGAATATAAACAACAGTGTAACAGAATACAAATTGATCTTCTATATATCAAGAACCACATACTAGATAAATAATTGAAAAACTTCAGTCTGCTATTAGTTACGTTTATGGAATCAGTTATCTCACTAAGAGATAAAAATCATTCAAAACTTCTTGTTTCAAACTTTTTGTAGTTGAGGGAGAAATTTTAATCAGTACAAGTTGATTCAATTAGGATTTTAGTTTATAGCTATGTATACAGAGTATTAATAGAGAATTTTCTTGTCTTAACAGCCAATAATAATGTTAATTAAAACTTAACTTGACTGTACTTAGGTTAAGTTTTAATTAACAATATTATTGGCTGTTAGAACGAGAAAATTTGCTATTATTGTAATTATTTCAGCCGAGAATGACTGAATCATTGAAAGTATACAGTGTATTACATTGCTCATGATCTATTAATCAATGGCCAGTATTAGAGTATTGTGGAATGGAGATATTAGAACACTACATGATTAATGTATGTCCAATATAATGATTGAATTGTCTATAGAGTAATATTATAGTAACATTTAGAAATGCAAAGGAGCAAACTTATTCTTACAAGGTGGTTTTCCTATAACACATAATTCTATACCATGTGACTGATCACTTGTTAATTGGCGAGTGAACGAAGTGAGCAAGACACTATCAGGGGTAACACAATTGAAAATCGGGAATATTTGTCTGTTTATCATATATTCGGACGTAAGTATGTACTTTGACTCTAACACTTTTGTGTTACTTCCCATACCACATCCACTAAACAGAATCTTTGAGTTTGGGATCTGGTATCATCCAAGGAAATTGAATTGTTGATAAATCTGAACGTCACGGGATGTACTTAGGTCTAGTAATCAGAAGCTACAGGCAATTCAGGTATTCTGAATGACATTATATTAGAGACTACAGATGATACCAGTACTGAGGAAATTGTGGTAAGAAACTAGTTTTTTGTTAGCTAAAATATAGAGTGATCACAACGGCTAGGCCATTGTGCTAACTTTAGAAATGAACTGAATGATATGTTTTTGAAATGTTTTACCTCATTGTTTGAATTACTTGTGCAAGACTCGCCTGCCGTTTGTGCTCAGGCACAACACTTGTATGTTAACAAGAATGACATTTGAGGCTTCAATCTATTTTTATGAAGGATCAGAACTTGATAATAGCTTTACTCTTATTAGCACATTGAAACATCCACACTATTGTCTATGACATTTTGATTGTTTCTGTTTACACATGTCATGAAGCATGACTTTAATAAGCAAAATTCACAAGGACTCTAGTGAAGGAAAATTGGGATCAGTATTTACTAAAGTAGTGCCGTCCACTTCATGGTTATAGCTGATCCTTACAAGATATTAGTCATTATTCAATTGTTATCAAGTTCTGGGTCTGGAAAAAAAGCAAAGGAAAAATGTGAAAAAATCGTAGTGGTCTCCGGGGATTCGAACCCAGGACCAATGACTTTAGCCACAAGTGCTCTAACCACTGAGCTACGACAACCCTCGACTTCCAAGACTCTCACATTTTTCCTTTATACTGTTGAGTAGTACCGCTTGCTGCAGTCTCTTACTCAACAGACCACCAATTATGTGCCATCAGAACACCTTTTCGGTGTCGACCGAAAACACCTCCCCCTTTATCGTAGACCAACAAAGAGCTAAAAAAATACTTATATTAAAATATTCTGGCCAAAAACTCTGGATTTTTAGCTCAGACAATTACCCCAATAATTTTCAGTGGACAAAAAAAAAAACATAAAAAAAAAAAATAATAATTAAATAAAAAATAAAATAAAATAAAAGATTAGTCTTGCATAATAGCACTTGCACTAGTAAAAATGACATATCTGAGTGTGCATATTATATTCTAATTCTAATTAATGACAAACAACAACATTATGGTGGGCATGTTTGTTTAGTGTTTCTTGTAGAATGTCATGTAGTGAGCCTTACCACTTGTACATTATAATTCATCTGATTTCCATACCACTATCAGTTGGTACCCTGCATGTATAGTTTCCTAGTGATACATTAGCAGAACCTGTTCTAACCAGATGTACTTGATGATAAAAAAAATAAAAAATAAAAAATAAAAGATTGGTGTGTGTAAAGATTATTTATTGGTGATCCATTTTCATTTAAATATGGAATATGACTCCACCAGTTACCAATGCATTTATACCTAATCTGCACCACTACAACAGCATATGTCAACAGTATTGCATACTGAACCATCGTCAGAATTATAATTCTCAGAATTTTCACTTTTACTTTTAGGTAAATAATTAAACACATTAATAGCTTATGACTCCTTATTGCCCCTTCAAAGCTGTTACAAGTAAACAGGTCACTGGTAAAAAGTTAATTGCTAGCCAATAACAAGCAATGTAACTAAATTATGAACCATATATAAAAAAAAAAGTTAGTGGTACTACAAAGAACAATTATTCTGACAACCTAAACTTATGTGGTCTAGTAAGCTTGCCTTCACTTTATTGTTACCAGAATCACACACTGAAAAAGACTATGATTCAATTGAACTATAATCACACACTAAAAAAGACTATGATTTAATTGAACTGATCTGCCTTTCTTTAAATTTCGTTAACTCACCTTGAGAGTCTGCATCAAGAAGCGCTTGCAGAAATAAAAGTAAGCATAGAAAATTTCTTTCACTTGACATGTCAAAAAAAATCAGATTTTCTAACGTGAAAAGCAAAAACAAAAACTATTAAAGCGTACAGTTACGTGCCAAAGAAGATAGAAGTGGCTTACCACACCCCTTCACTGTAGCAGGTTCGAAAAAACAATCCCTTACCTAATAATTATGCTTTGCGAAGGAAGGATCCACAGCATAATAAGAAGTCCCCCATCCCCTTTCAACTGGTTCAAATTATTTAGCTGTGCACACCAGATCTATACTAACATATTGCATTTCATTTTGTTATTTGTTGCTATAGTTTTAAAGTCTGTTGCTTTTTCACGCGTATGAAACTAATTGTTATTCATTCAATTCTTTCAATCTTTAGGTTTTGAAGCGGACTAATGCCAGGTTGCTGACAGTACTGCCTACAGTTTGTCCTCACTCACACATCAAACTTAACATGTATGATCAATTCACAATAATTTTTTTGTGTACTATTAACTTTATGCGCAATATATTATTTTTTTATACTATATGCCTCATGTTTTTATGACCTTAAAATATTATGAAAAACATTAAATTCTGAAAATTGTGTCAAAAACGAAATAAATATGCTATCAATTTTTAAATACATCGTGCGCCACACTGTGTGGCTGGTCCTTGTTAAAATCATCCCAGAAATTCTGAAACTGGTGTCATAAACGAATTTAAAATAAAGTAAAATGTTTTTAAATACATCATGCATCATCGTGTGGCAGGTCCTTGCTAGTATATGGTAATAGCAAAATAATGTTTGCAATAGCTATATATATACCGACCAAACAAACGCAGAGTGGTACAACACCATGGCTCTAGGCTATAGGAAAAGCATAAAACTAATTGTGATTGGACAATTCACTTGTTCACTTCGTAGCAGGTGAGTATGCAATATAGCATTGTGAATTAAGCAATCTGATTGGATAGTTAGAATGTACCATTAATACAAATACATCCATACAGAGAGAGAGAGGGAGGTAAACTTGCTCAAGCTTCACACACACACACACACACCCCACCCAGAAAAAATCTCTAGATATAACCCTGGTAAGTGTGCAAGCATCATAATTTTATTAAACTGACATTCTTAATAGAGAGCAGCTATATATAGTAACGTGTGCGGTACACCGAGATAGGCATTGGAGGAACAAGAAATGTTACTTGTTGGCATAAGTACCGTACCAAGGGGTAGGGAGATGGTTATGTACATGGGGCATGGCGGGGGAGTATTGCAATGGTGGGTGTGGCAATGTTTTAGATTGTTGCCTAGTAGAATTGTAGGTGTGGTCATTGCTAAGGTCATTAATGATTGTTGTCATGTGTGGGAGTATTGCCATGGTGGGCATGGTCATATGCAGGTGTTTTGCTATGGTGGGTGTGGCAATGTGTTGGAGTGTTGCCAAATGAAATTTTAGGTAGGCAAAGTCAACATTTTAAAGGAGGGCTTCATACAGAGGGGGGTGGCCCTGGAATCCCCCCCCCCCCCCCCCCCCCAAAGAAATTTCTGACTTTGTTATTATAATTATAAAGGGTACTCAGAGCAAAATTCTTTTTTATTATTAAAAAATGTAAACCAAAGCACAATTCTTCTACTTTTTGTTTGAAAATCTCTAGAACTTCATCAAAGTTTACAGCTGAAAGTTCAGGGCCTCAATGGCAATTCTTACGAGCTGACGAAGGTTTTAGTCAGTGATACTGCTGTGTATACGGGTCTTAATGAGCTTCATATGTAGCTGGAAGATCTTTCAACTGATGCTGTTCCAAGGAAGGACGAGGAGTGTGTTCAAAAGTTTAAATGTTTCTGAAAAAATCCCCGTATACCTCTGAATTTTAACAGTGGATAAAGCAGCTAATATTAGCATTACCTCCCCCCCCCCCCAGAAAAAAATCCTGTATGGAGCCCTGAAAGGGGTTTGTCATTTTCAGGAAATTGATGAATATTTGGAGTAAATTTCTCATAAGATTAAACACCTGGCTCCTCCTTGGACTCCCCTTTACTATGTTTTCCCCCTTTACCATGTTATTGCCCCTTTACCATGTTATTGCCCTTTTACCACCTTGTGTGATGTATAATATAATATATATAATATATGTTATGTATACTCAAATATTGTCTACGATATCATTATCATCACCACCACCATCATTGTCATTACAATCATCACCACCGTATTCCTTGTTGTTCTGATTGCCACAAATTTCTTCTTTACGGCAGTTGCAAAACAGTGTGCAGGGAAGTTTGGAAGCTGAACAGCTACATCTTGCTGTAGAGCATGGATTACTAGATGAACATCCACATCAAACAAGTTCAACAACCTCTGTTGGGGCCATTTTCACCTCAGAGGGCACCATTACAGGATTAAGTGATTTCGTGGCTTCATCACATGTCCAGCCATACTCTGTTGGATTAAGTTGAAGTGGATCTGGCTCATTTGCTGATTTCCAGATGGCTGTCTGGATGTGTGCCCTTAAAACATTTTGTTCAAATTCTTCTGTGGTTGGTGGTAGTGTTTTGAGTTCAGGTGCTTTTGAGAGCCTTGGTGTTTAACCATTTTACGAGACCATGCTTCGATTCGTGCCTGTGACATGTTCTTTTTCTTTTATCCATAGCATGCAGCTATAAATTGGGTACACTCTTCTGCTATGTCCTTTTTAGTCAACTCTTCACCTAGCAGTTTCAACGATTGACCAGCCAGGAGTGTTTTGATGGCAGTGATTTTCCCTATTCCAGTAAGTTGTGCCACTGTATCACATCCAGTGATGGCATGTAATGCCAGCAACTGAGTTACTACAGCAGCATGCTTCTTAGCAGTCTCTCCAATGCCCCACAACTGTTCTTACACTGCTCATGGTACCCTTCATGAAACAGTGCATGTCATCTGTTGAACTGCAGAATGATGAACTAGAAGGAGGAAAACATCAGTGTCATCACACACAACAGTGATGCATTGTGGATTATTGACTACTAATTCACATAACTGGTGAATTATAATCACATCAGCTTCCTCTTGCGATTAAGTCATTGCGATTAATAACAATATACCCCTGTACACCTCCACTGGAACTTCACCTTGACTGGTGATTACCAATCTGTGTATATCATTTGAATGGTGTTGTTGGTAAATGAGAATAAGCTGCTCACAAATAATATTATGAGTTGAATTTTATTTCTGGTCACAGTAAGAACAACCTTCTGAGGGGGAAGTGGGGTTTGTAAACTTAGTTGATGGCATCTGCTAGCATATTGACCAGCTCGTTCTTGTCTAGCTCCACTTTTGATGCTGTAGTCGTGATATCTGTCAAAGACTAGATGAACATCACTTTGGCTTGTTCTAGTGGAAATGTAGCTCACACAATTGTTGCATAGTCTTGCACAGTTCCCTTGTTCGGCCAGTGAATAATCCATAATATGGCACTTCCATCGATAATAGTAGTATTTGGATTTGATGTCAATCAGGAGGACTTTTCAACTTGTAAATTTCTCTTCAGAGTTGATTTGGACTTTGATATTCTCACTTGACCTTTGTCATCGAACATGGATGTTGGTACTGGTGCTAGTTCGTATTGAAGCACTTGGTTCAGATCAATATCTCTTGATTTAATATGGACTCTTAATTTAACTGACAATTAATAGTTTTCCTTATCGGTTGGCTGCCATACACGATTTTTTTTGTCAAAACATAGTCATATCACCAAACTAATGGCAGAATTGGAACCCTTGAGGTCGAATTGTATGAAAAAGTGCCTTTTTGCAATATTCTAGCTGCTGTAGGTCAACCAAAGTGCACCCTGTAGCGAATATTTTTAATTTCGCGCTCTAGCGAGAAACGCTCAAAGATGCCAGAGTGGCATCATTCAGTTTCTTGATCTGGGAGGTCTATAGGTGCCAAAACTGCAAAAAAAAACATTGTGTGGACCCTATTGCAAGTTACCCCCCCCCCCCCCCCCCCCCCAATCCAAGTTTGACCACCCGACTATTATCCTTTCCTGATTAAATTGTAATCAATTGTATTGCAAGACTTACACATCAGTTACTGATTTGCTTTTAGTTAAAATCTATACTTTAGAGGGTGATCCCCCATGTTGCTAGCAGAAATGGTCAGTTTACTGATTCTCTAAAAAAATTTAAGACTTTGACAAAGTATAAACCATTTTGTACTCAGCTATAGCTACAGGCGAGCACAACATGGCACAGCCACTGTAAGGCATTTAACTTATTCATCTGCTAGCTATAACTAGTTTACTAGTGGACAATAAGACGTACCTTGTCAGTCAACCACAACGTTGAAGACTGCAGCCAAATACAAAAAGATAGCAAGACCCATAGTTGCGGAAGTGGGGAGTTCGATCACGACAGTTCACCTCCCCGTAGCTAGGTACCCTTTAAGTTGGGCGGGGCTCGGGTGGAGTCAGTAGGGATCCGCCCAACTTCACTAGTCGCTATAATATGATGAGAAGAAGTTGTATGCTGTGTAGTATGGGATAGATAGCGGTACGGTTTCCACGTACGTATGCAGTATGAATCCGATATTTTAGCACCGTTAAAAGATGATTTTAGCGACTCCATTTTGTTAGCGATTTTGTTGCGATTGGTAAAGGGTCTACGCTATACAGCGTCTAGACAAAAATTTGAACTGGAAAGCACACAATTTTGGAGAATTCTCTTTATTGACTAATAAAGGTCAAAGGCTATACCCGGATTCCCTTTTTCATACCTGGACCTCCAGGAGTTCAGGATGTGGTATGAGGCAACAGATTTCAGTACTGTTGAATTCTTAACAAGATTACATTCATTCATGCAGTAATTGTGGCCATTCAGAACTTAGATGAATGAACTGCTAAAATGAGGAAGAATGAATTGCTTAAAAATAATAAAAAAATAATTTTTTGTACGTATTAATGAAATTAGTGAATAAGTCAGTTAATTAAATCAAGAACAAATGAATCTGATTTATTGAAATTTTACTGAAAGACACAGATAGCTATTCTAATGATGAATGTAGTTTTATGAAGACTACAAAAAAATGTATTAATGAATGAAATAAACAAAAATAAAACACCAATTACAGGCTAAAGAAGGCTTGAAAAGACACCAAAGGGTGTCTGCTTTGACATTGAATGTGGTAGTCATTAGATTATAACTTTGTTATGTGGTCCACTGGTCTCTAACTTCCGCTTTGACTTGTCCATAATCTGGGAATGTCCTTTATTTGGGTATTATGGGTTGAAAGTGATTTGATCTGATTAGAGGCCAGATAATAAGATGATAGGCACTATGTCTTTAGTGCTGGATGGTAATACTTTAATTATTGTTGTTTACAGATTCATATAAAACATAGTTGAAATTTTTTCACATGATTACAGCCAGCTTTAGTGATATGACTTTTGCATACCGAGTTTGTTAGGAGATAGCTCCATAGCTGCCAACGATAATATCTCAAATAGCTAGGTTCCTAGCTAGGATTCCAGTTTCCTCCTCATTTACTCATTAGTGTTAGGTAATTCTTAATTCACTATCCCTTACATAATATGAACATCCAGATTATAGAGCAGCTATTGAAATATAGTCTATTGCAAAGGTTTTGTCTTAGTATGACACAATAAAAACTTCATTAATAACAGTGATTAGAAGAATCCATTTGCCTTCTTTCCTCTTGGTATAATTATAATGGTTGTGGCCAACCGTCTGCTATTCAGGAATTTTTTTGCTTGTTACAAGTCTTTCTCTAGGGTAGTTACTGATTATGACTAAGTTTATATTATCAAAGGAGTTTAAATACCTAACATTAAAATAGTTAAAATTTTCAGTTTTTTAAATAATTGATCAAAGACCATAATATTGGAAATGGTAGAGTGTATTATCCCCTCTAAGGTGTCATTTAGGAATTTTGTCTTAAGTGGATAAGCTGATGAATGGAAGTATTACTATGGTGACATGAGCGAAGTTTATATTTAATTGTGTATGTGGATCTTAATAGAGCAGCATTTTATGTAAACATATAGCAAGTGTGTAGCCGCCACAACAAACCCATTTATAAATTTGAAAAAAAATGATCGTGTGGTAATTGTGAATTAATTTGCAGATACTGAACTCTTCAATTTTTTTGTGATTTAGTTTCATTATCATAATTTGTTAGAATTTACAACTTAATTTCATTAAAAAAATGAAAAAAAACAATTTAATCCCACTATTAAATAGCTTTGTTGCTCGAACTTCATTCCAGGATTGGGATAATCATTATCAATAATTTCTCAAACCCTAGGTTTAGTTATATATTTAGAGAGAGAGGAAGAGAAAGAGGGAGAGAGAGGGAATGAGAGATGTAGCCTACATTGTGCACAAAAATGTAAAAAATAAAAAAGTGTAAATTGTGTATACATATAATCTTTCTCTCTCTACCTACATCATGTAGGTAGAGAGAGAAAGATTATATGTTTGCACAATTTTCTGAATTAACTTAGGTTAAGTTATGTCAGCATTTGTGTGAAGATAGCTAATCTAATTGAAGCACCCTAAAAATGTTCATCTAATATTGCAATAATTTCATGAAATATAATATAAGCAAAATGCACAATTCTCTGTCCAAACTCGAGATAAATCAATCCAGTGTAGAATTAGCCTACACCAAATCTGATAGAATCACTTTAAAAAGAACTTCAACTGATTTGTAAAACAATATTGAGGAACATCATAAAAATTGTATAATTTTAAACAATAAAATGAAGCATGACAAAAACGTAACTTTGTTTAGTGCTTATAATTATTTTTATTTCATTGTACTTTTTCGTAAACATCGCTCTCAAAAGTGTTTGGTGATTCACGACTTGGTTCAGCTGTCTGGATTTCACCATAAGCAACACAGTGACTCATATTGATGTCTTCACTGAGATTTGAGTTATTGTTCTTGATTGAACTTTTATTTTTACTATCATCAATTACTTCATATTCTCTGTCTGTAAGGTCAGTGGCTGCTTTAGTGGTACTAGTTTTTCTAGAATAGAGAAAATATAACTAAATTCTGGTTAAATGTTAATACAATACATAATTATTATGTTAAACTTCTATACAATACATGGTCATAATCTTGCATACGATAATATATACCAAACTTTCAAGAGTTAAAAATGCATTTGTGTGACAATGTGTACATAAGAATATGAAAGTTATATCTTACCGACATCCTATCAATTTGTATACTACAATTATTGTAGTTGATATTATTCCAGTGATGAAGACAAGACAAACTAGTACAGAAATCATCACAACTGTAATATTTATGATCACAGTATTGTCTGGCTGTATTGTGGCAGTATCTATAAAATAATACACAAATTCTATATTCTCAATCCCAACTCAATCGCAATTATTTTTAAAATATACACAAATTATTAATGCAATTTAGTATTATAACAAAAAAAATATTGTATTCACAAACTTTTATAATATATCTCAATCTGGATATAATATTTATTGTATTAATTCCACATAATTTCATTATTAAAACTTTCTGTGACATTATATATTGCTTACTTAAGCTACATACTTCTTACTAAATAGCAGGTCAGTCAGGCAGACTAATTAGATTAATTACACTGTCTGGTTGTAAATTACATGTTCAATTATAGGCTTTGTTTTACATTTGTATGATGTCAATGTCATGAATAGTGAACTCATAAATCTTCAGTATATGTATATATGGCTATATTATAGTTAAAATTTTAAATAATTCCCAAGAGATAATAATTGAAATGAAAAAAACAAAACAAAACAACAACAACTACAAACTGTGGTTACATTAATTATTCTACTATTTGTATAACCTGGCTGGATTGGCTATAATGAAGCTAGTTTGAATAGGTGCATTTCTTCAATTATTACTCACTAAGTTTGAGTGTAAATTTTATTGAAATTAATAGCCTTTAGATTGTATTTTTATATTTTTAAATGAGATGTTTTGGTAACTTAGTATTAGTTTCAATAAAAGGCTCTGCCTTGACCTCAGCTTGCACACTTATATGCATATAACTTTTGTTGTGATGATAGCTATATTAACTATTAATTAGACGTAATTTCCTCTGAAGTATAATTAGAAAAATAAGAGAGGCTAAAAGCAGGAAAAGTTTAGTAAGAAGAGATAACGAATGGTAGCATCTCAGCAATATCTAATTGGAAGAATTTAAGATATAAAATTGGAAATTGAAGTCATTAACACATTAATTATGACTCTAGCTTGCTATTGTTTCATCATAGTTTGTTCAGATTTGTTATTTTGTTTGGAGAATGTTATACCCATATATAATTATTGGTGAAAAGCATCTTAGTATGAATGATACAAGGGTTCAAAGTGGGTGTCCAGATATTGCCTCTAGCTTAATATTCTATGATGAATTGCCACAACACTGTTATATTATATGAAAATTGCTAACTTAAAAAACATACTTGTTGATGATACAGATATGGGCAGACTGAGTGCTCCATGACCTGCTAGATTATTTGCTGATATTTGAACTGAGTACGACAAATGTTCATCCAAATGATCTATTGTTATAGTAGTTAAGTTACAATCCACAGTTATCGACATTGTGGCAGATTGCTGCTCATTTACAATCATGGAAGCTTGATAATATATTATGGTATAATTCAGTACAAAGCCCCGTGCTTCTATTAAAGATAAGGCTTCCCAGGATACAGTAACAGTTGTGAATGATGTTCGTTGGAGGCTTGTAATGGTTGGAGAAAGAAGTGGCTCTAAACAATGCAACATACAATAGAGTACACAATTTTATTATAAAACAACTTACTTAATTCTTTTGTGAAGAATATCATAATGGTTGGCAATCCAAGACCTCTGCTGTTAATTGGCGATATACTAATATTGTAGGGAACTCCAGGATCTATATAATAACAACAAATACTTTATTTTCAAGTATCCCGTGTCCATTGGCTTACTTAATCCAGATTGAGAATAAGAAGTCACATCATTAGCTGATACATTTTTGAGCAATATTGTAGTAATGTTTTTTAGGTCTAACAGTCTCAAATAATAGCCAATAATCAATCCATTAGGCATGTCTGGAGGCATCCAAGATATCTGTACTCTAGTATCACTGTAGGATAGAGCAAACTCTGTTACTGGGCCAGATACTAGAACACAACAACAACAAAAATACAAACACAACCACAGTACTATAAGATATACTTTATAAGCTTATGTGTATGTTATATAATCAACTTACAATCTTCATATAGTCTTACAGTAAAAACTACACTGTTAGCTAGAGTTAGTCCACTAGGTAGTAGAGTGATCACATTACATGTAACCATTGTACCATGAGTATCTGCAGTAATTGGATCAAGAAAAGTTAGAGTTAATTCATTGTTGTTTATTTGTGAAGTTGAAAATGAAATTGTATTTGATGTACTTATCCACCTCATAGACACTACAGTAAGATTACTAAAACAAGTGACGCTTGCAGTGGATCCAATTTCATATATATTCCTCCTTCCAGTGAGACCTATAGCTGATATTTAAGCAAATATGCTAACACATACTAAGAATGATTAGTTTTCAGCTCACATTTGTAATCATCGGATACAGATGATGCAATTCCTCTGCTATTACTAACATTACAGTTGAAGGTCCCAGTGTAATCTGATAATGTACTACTCGATATATATAGAAGGTTATGATAAGTGGCACTAGAAGTATCCACTATTATTTTACTCTGTGAGTAAGATCCTCCTCTTCTATTCCAAGTTAGATCAGTGACAGGACCTCCAGTAGATACACAAGTCACAACACCAGTTGTAGTGTTGTATAATATAGACTGTATTAAGAGGGATCCTATAAACATATAATGATAATTAAAGTAATTTAAAAGTCTCTTTGAAACAACAATCATTAACTCAGGTGTGCAATGCTTTTAAATAATAATAATCATATTACTAATTTCAAGAATTTTTTTAAAGAACAATTAGAGTAGGTGGCTTTAGCATTCTAAATAAAGGCCTTGTAATCTATCCTTAAGAGAAGCTATAATTAGAAAGTCTGTTGTTGCCACACATAAAAGGTCAAAAGTATTTGACTACAAATTGTTTTACATTTTTATATTATATGGTAATTAATTATGAAGCGTTATGTATTACTTTTGAGAACTCTTAGCTAGATTTACATTCATTATATTAGTTGACTGTTTACTGCTGTTCTTTTATCAGTCATTATTATGTCGTTGTTTTAAGTGACCTGGACACAATTTTCAACTGATATTATGCTATAGATGCATATTTCTAACTACTCCAAGCAACCATAATTTTGAGTACAATATTAAAAAACTACAAGAACATCAGTACATATACTTTGAGAGACATTAATGATAACTCAATACATGATATTTTGTGATTATAAATAGATTACAAGATTAGCCATTTTTATTAAATAGTATTTCTTTTGTAATTTTCGCCTACAAAAGGTGTGATTTTCACTTAAAACCTTAGGTTAACATAATTTGCTTTATCATTGGTCAATAATTTGGTGTAGTGCTGATATAGGACTTCAATGCAGTACTTTTCAAGCTAGCAAAAATGCAATTGTTTGATTAGTCATCACCATATAATTTGCTCAGTGCAAGAATAAACTAATGACACAGTATTGAATAATAGAATTAAAGGTAATAATTAGATTAATTTTATTATTATTTTACATGGGTTAGTCAGCCTATTTTACAGCATTGCTAAAACATAGCCTGAATTGTACTTCATTCATTATTCATTAAATTAATAACATTACTATAACCATGCAAACTTAACACAAATATATCATTCTTACATAATACTTGAAGAAAAAATTTCTGAGGTAAAAATGAAAGTAATTAGCTATGTATACCTTCTCCATAATTATATATTCCAAAATATAATTTTTGATTTCGTCTATTCTGACCAGGAATGTTACATGTGTATATTCCAGAAGGTCCCACAGCATTGATGCCACGATGGAGAATTACTGCTTGTTTACTTCTACTTCTAGAAAATATGTTGAAATTAGCATTTTGTCGACTTATTACAAAAGAATTATTTGGGTATTGCCAGCTTCCAAATGATCTACCACTTGGATTGTCCTCATTTCTGCAACAAGTTATAAGATCTGTATAGCCAATTAGTAGGTTGTTATCTAGTCCAATATCCGATAAATTCACCAGACTGTTTGTAGGATAAGCCACACCATTGAGATATGCATGATCTAATAGTTTTTAAGAAAAAACAACAACAGCAATAAATAATATAGAAACATTGAAAACATACTTACATGGTAAACCCAGTGTTGTAACAGTCAAGGTAGAATTAGGGCTAGATCCTATTGTATTGATGTATGCCACATCAATAGTGTAGGAAGTGACTGGATTGAGTGTATTGGTAGTATACATAGTATTACTGACATCCAAATCAACCAGTTGCAATGCTTTGGTAGATCCTATCACATAATATCTAACTGTATAATATCTGTCTGGTCCATTACGAGAGAGACAAGATTCTCTATTCCATGAGACTGTGAAACTAGTGGCATTAAAGAACTCCAATATTAACTGTGGGGCTTCCCTTGGAGCTAATTATATACATATTATGACATAATAGTAATTTGAATGGTAAGAATCTTACCAGCAGATAGAGTAGTAAGAGTATGTGTGGCAGGTGAAGATGTACCCCCATTATTTATTGCTGTTAAGGTGAATTCATATATTATATTCTCTTCCAAGCCTGATATAGTTATAGAAGTCATTGAGGTACTGTCAGTGCCTGAAGGAGCTTCAGTACAACCTCCAACTCTTCTATAGTTGATAGTATACATATTTACAATTACTGGAGACGGCGATGCCCACGTTAATACTACTTCTGTACTTGAAACTGAAGTATTCCTGAAATTTCTAGGCATAGAAGGACGAACATCTGTACAGAATAATCAGATAGTACAAGAGAATATAACAGATTATAAATTCATATCATCTATTAAAGACAAGGTAATATAATCTGACCATAGTAGTATAGCCTCATAATACTTATAAAATAATTCATGTTTTCTACATGTTCAGATATAATATCTTAATAATGACTTTTAACATAATCTGTGGAGGATGATGTCCAAGTCAATGTTATTTGTGTACTTTGAACAGCAGAATGCACAAAATTAGTTGGAGTAGAAGGAACAGCATCTATGAAATTGCATTACTTTATTGTGTGTACACAGATTTTACAGATATTAGTCAATCAATTTAAAAGTTATTTAGTAGGAATGTACTTTTTAATGTGTAACTTACATGTAACTGAAATTGTGTGAGGTGAACTGGTCACATCTACAGTGCCAGTCAAATAGTCTGACGAGGCCATGACTTGACAACTGTACATAGCACTATCTTCAGTTGATGCCAATTGACTAAAAACAAAATCTGCATTATTAGCATAATCAATGATATTTCTATTTTTTCTCCATTGATATGATATTGACATTAATTCCAGAGTAGCTGGCGCATTAATTGTACAAGTCAGTGTGTAGCTTCGGAGAACAACTGGTGTCCCACTTTGAGTGATAGAGACAGAAATTGAAGGTACTATAGTTTAGTTTAAAGTAATATATTAATTGAAAATGTTATTGCTTGGCAACATACTTGTAACTGTGAGCATAACAGAAGTGGTTTGACTAGATCCTATGACAGAAGCCTGACAAGTATAAGTTCCAGCATCAGATTCTCTGACTCTACCCGAGATTACAGCTTGATTTTCTCTACCAGATAGAAGTCCTCTTGATCCTGATCCAGTAGTTGTCCATGTATAACTTGGGGACACACCACCAGACACAGTCGCTTCACAAGTAAGGGAAACCATTGAACCAGCAGGAATGGATGGATTGTCAGGAGCACGAGTAATTGTGACAGACATAACCATGGGAGCTTCACGGGTATTATTGAACAATAAACAGAAAGAAAATACAACACACAGAGTGATTTTATAATAATATGTACATATGGGAATACTGTAGTTATATTAGGTAAAAAAGATATTCTAAGAAAAAAAATTGATCTTCTATCAAGAACCACATACTAGATAAATATTTGAAAAACTTCAGTTCGCTATTAGTTACGTTTCTGGAATCAGTTATCTCACTAAAAGATAAAAAGCATTCAAAACTCCTGGTTTCAAAACTTTTTGTAGTTGAGGGAGAAATTCTAATCTGTACAAGTTGATTCAATTAGGATTTTGTTTATAGCTATGTATACAGAGTATTAATAGAGAATTTCTCGTTTTAACAGCCAATAATACTGTTAAATAAAACTTAACTTGATAATTGTCCTTAGGTAAAGTTATAATTAACAATATTATTGGCTGTTAGAAAGAGAAAATGTGCTATTATTGTAATTATTTCTGCCGAGAATGACTGAGTCATTGAAAGTATACAGTGTATTACATTGCTCATGATCTATTATACAATGGCCTCTATTAGAGAATTGTGGAATGGAGACATTAGAACACTACATAATTGATGTATGTCCAATATTATAATAATTGAATTGTCTACAGAGTAATATTATAGCAACATTTAGAAATGCAAAAGAGCAAACTTATTCTTTCAAGGTGGTTTTCCTATAACACATAATTCTATACCATGTGATTGATCACTTGTGTTGATTGGCGAGTGAGCGAAGCGAGCAAGACACTATCAGGGGTAACACAATTGAATATTGGGGATACTAGTCTGTTTTGGATGCACGGATGTCATTTTATACTTGACCCTAACACTTTTGAGTTTGCTTTGTGGTCTAATCCTTCCCATACCACCTCCACTAAACAGAATCTTTGAATTTGCGATCCGGTATCATCCAAGGAAATAGAATTGCTTATGCCTTTAAATTCGGATAAATCTGAATGTCATAGGATGTACTTAGGTCTAGTAATCAAAAGCTACTAGTAATTCAGGTATTCAGAATGATATATATTAGAGACTACAGATGATACCAGTACTGAGGAAATTGTGGTAAGAAACTAGTTTTTTGTTAGCTAAAATATAGAATGATCACAACGGCTAGGCTATGTGCTAACTTTAGAAATGGACTGAATGATATGTTTTTGAAATGTTTTACCTCATTGTTTGAATTACTTGTGCAAGACTCGCTTGCCGTTTGTGCTCAGGCACAACACTTGTATGTTAACAAGAATGACATTTGAGGCTTCAATCTATTTTTATGAAGGGTCAGAACTTGATAATAGCTTTATTCTTATTAGCACATTGAAACATCCACACTATTGTCTATGACATTTTGATTGTTTCTATTCACACGTGTCAGGGATACATCTGTACAAAATATAACTTACGAATAGAAACTTCCAAGGACTCCATGAGAATTTTGCTGAAACTGCCCACATCTACTCTGCAGGTGTAATCTCCACTATCTCCAGCAGCCAGAGATGTAATAGTATATGTAAGAGAAGTCTCTGTTGTTGTATGACTCAATTCTTGATCTTTTTTAAACAAAGTAATCCTTGAGACAGTGTCTCCCGATGTTACTGATGGTATGCATGTAAATGAGTACATTTCACTCAGGGCAGCAGTTCCAGATGTAGTTATGACAATATTGAGAGTAGTAGAAACTAAACACCAGTACACATAATGTATCAACAAAGAAAATTAGTTTTTTTGTAAAAATATTCTAATATTACTAGTGATTAATATTCCTTGAAAGTTAATATAATACCATAAGAGCTTTGGCGCATTAAGAGTAAGCATTTTGATATTTTCATGAGAACTTACACAAAATGATCTCATTCAATATCACAGCAATGGCAAATTTTTGCTATTAGCAACTGACATAACCTAATAAAATGAAGCATTCTTTCAATACACTAACACGGCAATTGCACTCGTTTGCATATTCTTATGTAAACTCAAGCTAATATTAATCTAAATTTAACTTTGCTTGATGAGAATAGACCAAATATTTGGTTAATGTTAGGAACATGCACTTATGAGGTAGAAATTCAATGTACAATACAACCAGTAGTAACTTGAATAAGAAAATTAGTAAGTTACCTAAGTCTATGCACATTGTTTGCACGACATTCATAGAATCTGGTATTACGCAGCAGAATTCTCCAGTAGGTGGATTAGTGGCAGAACTTCTCAGACTGAGATAAATCATTTGATTATCATCTCTACTTCTGAAATAATCTATTCCACTATTAGCACGATTTCCAATTATTGTTCCACTGTTATAAGTCCAGTCACCTAATCTATTAGGTAATGTTCTGCAACAAGGTCTCTCGTCAGTCCTACATGCCACTACTTCATTAGTATTACCAAAATCAGTTTGTAGTTCTCCAATATCTTGCACAGAGATCACTCTACTGCCACTTGGATATATATTGGGTTTGAAGTCCACTATTGCCACACCTAAAGTAAATAACACAAGTTAATGCTAATAGTACAGCACAATGAATTAGAGTTGTACACATTATTATACTTCAGTACTGTATTGAGGATAAGTGTGACGTTAAAGAATGATAGGGATAACTTAAGTGAGACTGGAACAGGAAAGTTTCTGAACACAAGTTATTTCGAAACTTGATGCATGAAAATTTGAAGTGTTAATAGAACTTAACTAAGTTATATGTATATTTATAATGATGAATTTCAACCCTTTGACAGTCGGAGCTGAGAATTCTTGGCATTGGGCCATATTATGATGTCAATTATCTAATATAACATTCCAATTTTTATATTAGTATTCTTGTAATAAATTTTTTTAAAGGAGTGCTCTAATGTATATTTGTGACCGTCTACAGGAAAACCGGGCACAACGCGGCGTGCGTAAATATCGAGAAAAGATCGATCGATTTCTTAAAAATGTATTGTTTCAAGCCGACGAAAGGGAACGGTTAGGTCTATTATAGTGGGAACGACTTAAGCTACGACGATAAAAATTGGAGAGCTCAATATCTGGACGCCGACAACTCTGTAAGTGCAAAAAAATTTTTTTCGAAGGGTGCCGCGTTGTGCCCGGTTTTCCTGTAGACGGTCACATTTTTTAATATGGCTACTGGAATACTTTCTGAAGCTCAGAATTCAGCAACAAAAAGAGTCAATGGTACACTTTGGTAGCTATCTTCCTCTGATTCCATGGTGAATTTGATAGAGGTCTGACAGAGTTTAAATGGTTCCACAAATGTTTTTCAGTTCCTTTTTTTTTAACTATTCAAATGGTGTCATCTACAAATCTCTTTCATGCATAGTTAATAAAGGAACTGAAAAACAATGTTGGACAATTTGAACTCTGTAAGATCTTCTATAAAATTCAACATGGTATCAGAGAAGGACAGTAAGCCACATTATCTGGATTGCTTATTGAAGAGAGACAGAGTTGTATGCTTACTTCCGCAGTGTGCAGAAAACCTACACACACAGATAGATACCTTCACTTAAGTCTCATCATCATATTCAATATAAGAAGGAATACTGAGATGGTTGTATCAGAGAGCTTGGAGCAGTGACAACTTGAAGGAAGAAGAGAAACATCTAAACAAAGTAATTCAAAGTAACGGCTGCGACATCTCACCAATTAGGGCAGGCTTTAAAGAGTTACCTTCTAGAGATCACACAGATACTGAACAAGAGAAAAATTTGATTCTTACTATTCCATACATAGCAGGATTGAGTGAAAATATTCAGAGAGTGTGTAGAGCCTTTTGACATCAAAACAGCATTTAAGTTGGATCAAGGTCACATCTTACTAATGACAAAGATACTATAGCCATTAACACCGAGTCATCCATAGTGTATAGCATATGCTCCCTGCAGCTGTGGTAAATTATAAATGAAACAACTAGAAGGCTTAAACAGAGAGTGAAAGAACATCAGGATGCTGGCAAGAGTGGTTTTACAATTTTTTTTAAAATATTGCTACAGGAACACTTTCTGAAGCTCAACTCTGAGATTGCCTTAAAGTCAGCATGCTTAGCTCAATGCAGACTAATATACTCTTTATTGCTGAATAGTAAATAATTTTGTCAAGTCTTGCTAGAATGATTTTACAGAAAAGATACAAAAAATATTCATACCATTTTTATGCTACCCAAGTAGTCTTCATATTCATATCTGAATATGCATGGATGGCATTATTAGTATTGTTTAATTATAAAAACATTCTGGGGAATCAATTATCACTATAAACATACATTAATGACCTTTAATTTCAGTGTATCAATAAAAACAAACAAACACTGGGTTCTTCTGTGTTAAAACAGTTCCTGTAATAATTTTTGTTTTATAGTCATAGATAGTTTATACAGGTAAGCAAAATTGAAATATTGATTAGAACTGCACTAGTATCAGTAGTGATCCTGAACAGATAATTCAGGTGAAAATTTTCAGACAACATTTGCTATAACTATAGTCATCTTATTGTCCAGCAAATATAAGTTTTAATTAATTTTAATAGCGAAAGTTTCAGCCAAGAATTGTTATTTTATGGTAATATTGTTGACCTTTGAATGAATTATACTTTTATATTTTTATTGGATGCATGCATATAAATACTGCAATAATTTGTATTGGGATGGCTGAGCAATGTCCTTATCTTTTCTTGATTAAATTGTAAACTATTGCATTGCAAGACTTAAACATCAGTTACTGATTTGCTCTTAGTCAAAATCTATACTTTATAGAGTGGTGATTCCCCATGCTTCTAGCAGAAATGGTCAGTTAACTGGTTCTCTCAAAAATTTTAAGTCTTTGACAACTATAAACCATTATTTACTCAGCTATAGCTACACAGAGCAAAACCACGGCACAGCCACTGTAAGGCGTTTAACTTATTCATCTGCTAGCTATAACTAGCTTTCTAGTGGACTATAACACGTACCTTGTCCGTCAACCACAACAATGAAGACTGCAGCCAAATACACAAAGGCAGCAAGACCCATAGTTGCCGAGGTGGGGAGTTCGATCACGACAGTTCACCTCACCGTAGCTAGGTACCCTTTAAGTTGGGCGGGGATTGGGTGGAGTCACTAGAGTCCGCCCAACTTCTCTAGTGGCTATATGATGAGAACAATTTGTGTATGCTGCGCAGTATATGGGATAGGGTTTCCACGTACGTTGCGGTATGAATCCGATATTTTAGAGATGATTTTAGCGGCTCCTTTTGTTTGCGACTTCGTAGCAATTGGTAAAGGGTTTACGCGAGACTAAGGTGGCATGCAGGGCTAGGCAGAAATTTGAACTGGAAAGCACACAATTTTGGAGAATTTTCTATGTTGGCTACTTGTTACAATAAGGCTATGCCAGGATTCTCTTTTTCATACCTGGACCTTCAGGAGTTCAGGATCTGGTAAACGAAGCCACTGATTTAAGTACAGAGAATAAAATTGATTTCTATATTATTTATAAGATGTTTTATTCTTACATTCATTCATGCAATAATTATGTGACTATTCCGAGCTTAGATGAATGAACTGCTAAAATGAGGAAGAAAAGAATTGCTTAAAAATAATTTACAAATAAATATTAACGTAATGAGTGTATAAGTCAGTCAAGAACCAATGACACTGATTTATTGAAATTTTACTTACAGACACAGATAGCTTTTCTAATGATGAATCTAATGATGAATGTAGTTATAATTATCAAGACTACAAAAAAATTACTCATAGCTTATATTCAATGTATTAATGAATGAAAAACAAAAACAAAAAGAGAACAAAAAAAACACCAATTACTGGCTAAAGGAGGCTTGAAAAGACACCATAGGGTGTCTGCTTTTGACACTGGTAGTAGTACAAAGTTGGTCCACCATTACTTTAAAAGGACATAAACGTTTACTGCTCTTTTCCACTTAATGGTGAGAGAAGTTAAAAAAAAGAAATGATTCTGAACAAAAGGGGATCATGCGACACTAGTTAAGCCACCCTATCCCCTTACATCTGTCCCTGAACACTGCACTCTTATTATCCTAACCAGTTACTTTCGCGTATATATGTGCCAACGATATTAATGCTCTTAAAATATGCAATTAATCTTTTCCCCTATCATAAATGTTAGTTATAAATAGTACAGTGATTCCACCTATCTACATGCACTTATGACTGTGCCAAATTCCTGACCGTTTCTGTCATTGAAAATCCTAGCTGCTTGATGCACTCAAGTCTTTACATCCCAATATTCACCACCGTCTTATTTCAGTCACTTTCAGTCAAATCTCAGTATTTCACTAATAATTTGCATCCATTTTGATAATTTATTTATTACAGGTTTTGTACACTTTGATTGAAGCAGATTAGTGTAGCTAACTGTGTATGGGAGTTAACTATCAGTTAACCTGATTAGTAAAAGAAAAAACAACAACAACAAAAACAACCAAAGGAAACAAATGAACAAAAAAAAATCACATATAAAACTTTCTGCCAATATTTAGTATTGTTTATATGAAATGCATTTTGTGTACACGCTGCTTGATAAAGCCACATAATTTCTACTTACATGCACATACACACCTGCTCCTAGTTTGTTTTTATTTTGTTTATACAACTATCAAATACAAAAGTCATACCCTTCCCACATTTTCTACATTTCTAATCCTCTGAGGAGTTAGACCTTCCAGAGGAGGGTTCTGTCAAACCCAGTTGAAAACTTTCCCTCGTAATGCACATGATGTATTGTTGGAATGGGTGGTAGTCATTAGATTATAACTTTGTTATGCTGTCCACTGGTCTCTAACCTCTGCTTTGAGTTGCCCATAATCTGGGTATGTCCTTTATTGGGGTGTTATGGATTGAGAGTGATTTGATCTGATTAGAGGCCAGATAATAGGATGATAGACACTATGTCTTTAGAGCTGAATGGTAAAACACTTCAATTGTTGTTTACAGATTCATTATAAAACATAGTTGAATTTTTTTCATAATTATGATTACAGCTAGCTATAATGATATGACTTTTGCATACTGAATTTGTTTGGAGATAGCTCATAGCTGCCAATGATAAAATCTCAAATAGTTAGGTTCCAAGGATGGCCTTGACATCTACACAGCAATTGTCTGAGTCATCTCACATTTCCAGTTTCCCCCTCACTGATTCATTAGTGTTCAGCTAATTCACTATCCTTTACATATGAACATCCAGATTATAGAGCAGCTATTGAGATATAGTCTATTGCAAAGGTTATGTTAGTGTGACACACAATAAAAACTCCATTATCAGTGATTAGAAGAATCTATTTGCCTTCTTTCCTCTTGGAATAATTATAATGGTTGTGGCCAAGCGTCCGCTACTGGGAGATTTTTGCTTGTACAAATCTTTCTCTAGGGTAGTTGCTGATTATGGCTAAGTTTATAATATTATCAAAGGAGTTTAAATGCCTAACATTGCAATAGCAAAAATTTTCATTTTTTTAAAATAATTGAGCAAAGACCTATATTGGAAATGATAGAATGTATTATCCTCTCCAAGATAAAATTGTGGGTGTGGATCTTAAGAGAGCAGCATTTCATGTATAGAGATCAAGGATTACTACAATTATGTTCCAGAAAGGATTCATATTGTAATGCATCATCTTCATCTTACTACAAAAAAAAAAACAATAAAAATTGATCATATTTATTACATGCTATTGCTGTATTCACTCTATCAGAAACATTATAATATACACAATAACTAATTTGGCAAGCAAGCAATTTCAATCTATTGTGAACACTACCTATGTACACAACTTATACTTAAACCATTTCCTCATGTTTAATAGAAAAGTTTGAAAAATAGGCTAAGAATTAAATGTTTAGCATCATTTGTACTGCAATTGCTTCATGCCAAAAACTGAACAAATGATTCATTGTTTACAATGTGAAAAGTGGTTTCATATAACAATTGTGTAGCCACCACAACAAACCCAGTTATAAATTTGAAGAATAATGGCTTTATGGGAGCAGATACTGAACTCTTCAATTCTTTGTGATATAGTTTCATTATCATAATCTATGTTGAAATTTACACTTAATTTGATTAAAAAAACAAAAAAAAACAATTTAATTTCACTATTAAATTGCTGTGTTGCTCCAACTTCATTCCAGGATTGGGATAATTATTATCAATAATTTCTCAAACTCTAGGTTTAGTTATATATTTAGAGAGAGAGAGGAAAAGAAAGAGGGAGAGAGAGGGAATGAGGGATGTAGGGAGAGAGAGAAAGATTTTATTATAAATATGCACAGTTATCTGATTTAACTTAGGCTAAGTTATGTCAGCATTTGTGTAAAGATAGCTAATCTAATTGATGAAGCACCCTAAAAATGTTCATCTAATATTGCAATAATCTCATGAAATATATAAGCAATATGCACATTTCTCTGTCCAAACTCGAGATAAATCAATCCAGTGTAGGATTAGCCAACACCAAATCTAATAGAATCACTCTAATAGATTGTATTTTTATATTTTTAAATGAGTTGTTTTGGTAACTTAGTTTTGGTGTCAATAAAAGGTTCTGCCTTGACCTCAGCTTGCACACTTATATGCATATAACTTTTGTTGTGATGATAGCTATATTAACTATTAATTAGACGTAATCTCCTCTTTTATTCCAAGTTAGATCAGTGACAAGTCCTCCAGTAGACACACAAGTCACAACACTAGTTGTAGTGTTGTATAACATTGACTGTATTAAGAGGGATCCTATAAACCTTGATAATTAAATTAACATAGTAGTCTCATAGAAAACCACAATCATTTACTCGTGTGCAGTGTTTTTAAACATAATAGCAAAAATCATACTTATTACAAGAAAAATTTGTTAGAACAATAGTAGGTGGCTTTAGCATTCTAAATGATGACCTTTATATCATCTCCTTAAGAGTAGTTATAATTAGAAAGTCTGTATTGTTGCCACACATAAAAGTCAAAAGTAATTGACTACTTGTTACAACAAATGTTTTACTTTTTTATATTCTCTGTTAGTTATGATGCATTATAGATTACTTTTGAGTACTCTTAGCAAACTTCATACGACAGAGCTTGTCATAGATTAATTTTTAATGGCAATAACGACTATTACATTACCTATTCCCATTTAATGGGATGATCAACCCACTTGGGAGTGTCCTGGTGTTCTTTCACTCTTTGTTAAAGCATTCTAGTTGCTTCACCTATACATTGACATAAGTGATGTAAATTGATGAAAGCATGATAAATACTATTTCAATCATACCCATTAGCTAAGCATACTTTATCAATGAAGAATTTTAAGTTTGACAGAATCTTAAAAAAAGACTTTTATCTTAACAAGTTTAAATAGACATTTTGTTTCAGTGAATGTAGTCGAAGGTAAAATCTTTAAGCATCGTAAAAACTGATTCCTTGTAGAACTCACACTAGAGTCATATAGATATCATATTTGACCATTCTATCATTCCAGCTAAATTACCCCTTAGGTGAGTTAAACAGAATTAATAATACTCATTGAAGCTTTATAGTCTTAATGGCTGGTAATGATGGAGATAGCTCTATCATCTTAGTCTCGCATAACAAAACCCTTTACCAATTCTATTGGCTATGCGAGATTATTATCATTGCTGCAAGGCCATCTGTCTTAGGTGAAAACTTCTTAAAATCTTTGTAATTCATAATTAAGGAATTAATTTTCTTCCCGACATTTTAGTTACTGGCTGCCCCCCCCAAAAAAAGAAAAGAAAAAATGGCGCAAACATAAGAGTGATTAAACAGATTTGGATCATTTCTAATAAAAGTGTAGTGGCCAGGCTAATACCATTCCTACGCCGAAGATTTGTGTTGGAATTCAGGAACGTGTGTAACTACTGTAAGTGATAAACTCTGTTCTAACCGAAGAGACACCTAGTGTTAAAGTTTATATTTAGCAACATACTGGACAAGATCTGTGAAATTATTATTTGAAAGGTTATATTCCTGTGTGCCTATAATCATGTTTGCCCAATAATCCAAGTTATATAGCACAAGTGTTATTTTAAAGTAATAATTTAGTGATGCAAAAGTTATTCATCTAGGTAGACCTAATGTGATTTACAATTTCTCATGTGAATATTGTTTCTTAGAGCGAAAAAATTTACAATTTACCATGTCCAAAAGTTATTTGCAAGCAGGCTGTATAAAAGATAAAGTGATGAGTTTAGTTAGTTCTGT